>Ga0265300_10000009_pt1 | contig 292585 bp, 292 predicted proteins | sample AusTroGonzalo_MG_FD_193482 | JGI IMG/M metagenome (GOLD analysis project Ga0265300, IMG submission 193482) | Bovine rumen microbial communities from tropical cattle in Woodstock, Queensland, Australia - Gonzalo_03 | ecosystem: Host-associated > Mammals > Digestive system > Stomach > Rumen ... | reverse complement strand
CTGCATCACCCTTTTCAGCCAATACTTTTGTAATAGCTGCGGTTAATGTTGTTTTACCATGGTCAACGTGACCGATTGTTCCAATGTTGCAGTGTGGCTTACTGCGTTCAAACTTCTCTTTTGCCATGAGTTTATACCCTAAAATCTAAAATATTGCGTTTGCGGCCTAGGGATTTATTTATAAGGGAAAATTTGGAGCGGGTGAAGGGAATCGAACCCTCGTAATAAGCTTGGAAGGCTTCTGCTCTACCATTGAGCTACACCCGCTCAAACCAAAAAACTCTTAAAACAAAAACCTTTGCCAGTTAGAGCGATTCTATAAGTGGTGGAGGGGGATGGATTCGAACCATCGTAGACGAAAGTCGACGGATTTACAGTCCGTTGCATTTGACCGCTCTGCCACCCCTCCGCTAAAATCGCGCGTAGGAAAAAGAACATAGCCTTTCAACCTGACAAGAGAGATAAAAACTTATTTTTCGCAGAATGTCAATAAGTTTTTTATCAATTATTAAAGTTTTTTCAATATGATTTTTTTATTAAGTAAAAAGAGAGAGATACGTTGATGAAAAAGATTTTAACGGAAAAGAATAACCCAAAAACTAAAGATATTGACCTTATGTCCACGATTGATGTGCTCAAAGCAATCAATCACGAAGATAAGAAAGTAGCCAAAGCAGTTGAAAAAGCCTTGCCGGAAATTGCCAAAGCAACCGACATTATTGTTGATTCGTTTCTAAAAGGTGGCAGGCTCGCCTATTTCGGTGCCGGCACAAGCGGCAGACTGGGAATATTAGATGCCTCCGAATGTTGGCCAACCTTTTCCGCCCCAAAAGAAATGATTACCGGTTTTATTGCCGGCGGAGATTATGCCCTAAAGAATTCTATTGAAGGTGCCGAAGACGACAAAAAAGAAGCCCTAAAACACATCAAAGAATTTAAACCCACCAAAAAAGATGTTGTTGTCGGCATTTCTGCTTCCGGCAACCCGCAATATGTTTTAAGTGTTTTAGAAAAAGCTCGTAAAAAAGGCGCAAAAACCATAGGTATTACTTCAAATCCTGAAGCAAAACTAAAAGATTACGCAGATATAACCATTTTAACACTCGTCGGTCCGGAAGTTATCACCGGCTCCTCACGAATGAAATCCGGCACGGCTCAAAAAATGGTTTTAAATATGCTTTCCACTACCTCAATGATAAAAATAGGCAAAACATATGGCAACCATATGATAGATTTGCAACCTGCCTGTGACAAATTAATCAATCGTGGCAATCACATCATCTCTTCCATATGCAATATTTCACTTGAAAAAGCCGAAGAATATCGTATAAAAGCTGATAACAATGTCAAAATTGCCTGTGTTATGTACCTGTTACAATGTTCCAAAACAGAAGCAAAAAAACTGTTAAAACAACACAACGGCATCCTACGAAAGGTTTTAATTGATGAAAAAATTTCATAAACAACACGAAAGCACCTCTGCACCCAAAGATCAACTCATCATATATGGCCGCCACGCCGTTTTAAGTGCATTAAAAAATCCGCAAAGATGCATTCAAAAATTATTAATCAGCGCCGAAAATAAATCGGAGATTGAACAAAACTGCCCAAATACACCCTATAATATAATAGATAAAAAAGAATTTTCCCGTATATTGGGCGAAGATGCCGTTCATCAGGGATTTGCCCTGTATTGCAGTCGTCTCAATACTTATGATATTGAGGAGCTGATTGCCATGGCTGATAAAAAAGATCGCTGCCATATTTTGATTTTAGACCAGGTGACCGACCCGCAAAACATCGGTGCCATTATTCGTTCTTGCGCGGCATTTGAAACTTTGGGTTTGGTAATGCAAGATAAAAATTCACCACTGGAATCAGGCGCAATGGATAAAGCCGCTGCCGGTACCATAGAATTTGTACCAATTGCCCGTGTCACTAATTTAAGTCGCACCATAGAAAAATTAAAAGATGCCGGTTTTTGGGTAATGGGAATGGACGGTTATGCCGAAACAACCATTGATAAAATCAATAAATCCGGAAAAACAGCCATTGTTATGGGCTCCGAAGGCAAAGGTATGCGCCGTTTAGTACAAGAAAATTGCGACTCCTCAGTAAAGTTGCCGATTTCACCTAATGTTGAAAGCTTAAATGTTTCCACTGCCGCCGCAATTGCTCTATATGAATTAAGCAAATAAAAAAATAGTGCCGAACTTCTTTAAGTCCGACACCTATCATTTCAATAACCTCTTTTTAGAAATGGTACCTTACACCTAAGCCACCCTCAACATTCTCTTCTTTTTCAAGATTATGTGCCACTTCAGCTGATAATGCAAAACTTCCGTCACGATAAGTTGCTTCCGCCGCGGTTCTCAAACGATTTTTATCTTCATTATATCCTTTAAGAGAATAATTTGCCGCAGAGGTTCCAATAGTAAAATCTTTATACGGATCAAGCATTTCATGATAATATTTCGTTCCTAAAGCCAACATAAGTTCTCTATCTTTAGCTAACTTGATACGCTTGCGTAGCTTAACACCAATACCTGCTTCCAAGGATACTGAATCGTTGTTGCTATATTTAAATCCGCCTTTCTCTTTAGCATCATTAGAAGAAATTCCTTGCAAATTAACTTCAGCCTCTGTTACCAACTCAGCAATTTTCAAATCAATATCATATTCGGCATGGTTATATAATCCGTAATATATATCAAATGTATCTGCATCATAACTGTTAGAGAACGTTGTTTTTCTGGTATAAGAACCAAAGCCCAAACCAATGCTTGGCTCTGTTAAAAACTTGAATCGATTATTCTTGTACATAATCGGCAAAAGAGCCATCAAGATTTTATTATCGCGAGAAGAATTGACATCATCATAATCGCTCTTGGCATATGCTGCCTTAAGTGTTCCCCCTACACTCCAAAAACGATTAAGTAACTTTCCGCCACTCAAAGCGACACTATACACATCATCATCATAATCGCTTAAAATACCATTTCCATCCTTACCGGTCTTAAAATAATCTGCAGAAAGACTTACTCCCATAAGGCCGTTTTCCAAAATCCTTCTTTGTTCTTGATTTTGCAGTCCACGCAAAACCGCCATATTTTCACGTGGTAAATTGGCATAAAACTTCTTTCCCATTTCACTTTCCACCCCGGCAATAAAGGTTGTCGGTGTAGCTGTTCCTTTCAAGGCTCGATACATATTTTCATTATTTTTCGCTTGATAGTTGGCTTCCAAGAAATCAGCTAATTCTTCTTCCTCAAGCACCGCTCTGAAATCTTTACGATTTAGAGTAACATCCGTCACATCACCTTTATCTTCTGTATTAGCATCAAAGAGATACGACTCGGAATGAACACTTATACCATTGTTTTCACCCTCAAATGCATTTTCAACTTTATAAGTATCCTCAAACCCGTCAACAACAATATCAGAAGAAACTGTTATATTTCCGGAAAGAGTGGCCGCCTTATAAGTACCACCCTCAGCCAAAACATAATTTCCGCTCTTATCAAAATCAAGATTGGCATCTCCCAAGTCAATCGTACCGCCATTAACAAAGCTTGCACCGTTTTCAACAAAAACTAAATCTCCCAAAACAGCTGATGTACTTGCGCTTCCCGCATCTTCATCTATACATTCACCGCCAACATCATAATTAGAGCAAGCTCCATTCTTTTTACTATGATAGGAAATTGTACCTGTGTTAACAAAGCCTCCGCCATCTTCGACATAAACACCCAAACCATTATTACTAAGTGATACCAATCCGGCATTAATACCACTTCCGCCATCTTTGATATGAAAGCCATAGCCACTACCGATAGATATTGTTCCCGTATTAGTTGCGCTTGCACCATTGTCAACTAAGATTCCCGTACCATTTGTCATGGAAATTGATTTTTGATTTAACGCATTACCACTCACAACTTCAATACCAACACCAACACCATCAATACTCCCGGAATTAGTAAAACTACCTTCTACCTGAACACCAGCATCACCATAATTGGTAATTGTCCCTGAATTGCTACCATACCCCTTAATACCAACACCCCCATTAACAGTAACTGTGCCTGTATTAACAATATGACCTTCAACACCAATTCCGCCATTAACTTTAATATCGGCAGAATTGTCAACCAAATCAGTGGCTCCTGTTTTCACGCCAATACCACTGTTAACTGTTATAGTACCTTTGTTTTCAATAGATCCATAAACACCATATGAACTTGAATTAGAGACAATGATATCACCCAGATTATCAATATTACCATATACACCATAAGAATTTGCACCTGTTACATTAACAACACCACCGCCACTATTCTTGATAATAGCACCATCATTATAAATACCGACAGCATTATTTCCAACACTGATTGTACCCTGATTAGTTGTTGAACCGACATTTAAAATATCAGAATTTTCATCAGCATAAATACCTATGGCTTTTTTAGTGATTTCGTCCGTTTCTGTATTTGAAGAAACACTTATTGTTCCGCTTGAATTGGTAAAGTGTGCCATATTCGTTACCCTGACACCAATATTTTCACTTCCGTTAACGATAATTGAACCGCCGTTTAAGCCATCTGTATACTCCGATGGACTTCCATCTATAATATATATACCTGTTCCACCCGTTACACTAATCCTACCGTAATTATCGGCTCTGGCTAATGCTTCAACATACATACCGGTCCCATTTTCTACATACATATTAGAGCCTACCGTCGTCCCGACAGTTGTACCGCTGTCCGTACCCCAAAGCCCCGTACTACCGCTTTTAATCGTCATAATGGCTTTACCCAAATCATTATATGCGCTACCGCCTTCTGAAACTTGAATAGCCGTTGCCCCGTCAGAAACCTCAACAACACCTCTGTTATAAGCTTTAGAGCCCTTTCCCTCTACTACAAATAAATGAGAATTTTCACCGGTAACATAAACTGTAGAATCTTTAGACAGATAAGCCGTTCCTCCGGAACCATCAGTTGTCATCTTAGCTAGAGTATACCCGTTTATAGTCGCACCGGTAGAAGCCGTTTCAAAAGTTTTTTCAGCACCATTTGTTAACCAATAAAAAGTTATATCCTTAAGCCCTTCTCCATATCCAATTGCGCCCAAATTATTCAGAACAGAATCCTTTCCATCCAACTGAAAAGCTGTCGTATAATCCCCTTCCAGATAAACAGATCCATAGTTATAGGCATTACCATTTTTAACATACATACCAATGGCTCCTGTACCGGTAACATAAATGCTCGGATCTGTATCCCCATTATTAGCTCTGCCATTAAACAAATTTGCCCCAACTTGTGTGACAGCCATACCATAACTATAGTCACCGTGTGCATAAATATTACCAAAATTAGTGGCAGAAGCACCACTACCCGAATCATTACGTATACCGATAGAATTTACCGCATCAACTTCAATATTACCGTAATTTTCCACATAAGCTTCTGCCGTAGCCGTAGAATCAAGCCACATAGCCACATTAAATTGCATAATATCCTGATCAAACTTTTTCAGTTTCATTGTACCTTTATTACGCGCTGAACCTTGCTTTGAAACCTGTATTCCTGCCGTTCCAAATGTTCCGCCATAATCAACACTAGAATCTCGCATTCCGCCGATAGTAATATCGCCAAAACTATCATTAACCACATATTGCTTACTGGCGCTACTCTCACCACTTGCTGTTACAACAGAAGCTGATGGTGTTGTTGCTACATTAAGACCAATCTTATCCTGTTTACCGGTCGGCGGCGTAAAGCTTTCACTGTTGCCAACTTTATACAAAACATCACCGGTATTGATTGCCGTGGAATAGTTACCGCCAAATACCTTAGAATTTGTTGCCTTATTCGATAAATAAATATAACCGGTATTAGTTTGCGTCACAGAACCGGAAAAAGCATTATAAATTGCCGCTGATTGTTCTGAATAAACATTTATTATACCATTGTTAATCAAAGAAACTTCTTCTGTAACATCCTCTCCGGCTGCATACATACCTTTATTATTCGTATAATAGGATTGCCCGTTTTCCACGCCCAGATTAATAACCCCGTCATTAACCATTTCACCACCGGCGACAGAAGCCATTCCGTAAGAATTACTAACCTGCATATCAATCAAACCATAGTTATGAAGAAACGGCTTTTTCCACTTATAAAGACCTGTTTGTGTACCACTACCTTTTGCCGCCAACATACCATAGAAAACACCTCCGGACGTGGCTTCATTAATAATTTGAATAGTACCACCTGTTCCGCCTGAACCTCCATCATAAGGAAAACCAACCGTTCCGTTTACCAAACCGGCACCATGAACCGAAAGCATACCGGCCGCAACATCATTATTGGTGGCAATGGTCGTTGCCTGCATATCAATTTTAATATTTCCCTGATTTACTGCTCCGGTTGAAGAATCTGCACGAATACCGATTACCCCACCATCACCCAATTTTAACGCCTCTGAAGAAATATTGTATGTTTTTTGATAAGCAAGATTAATATCGCCGTAATTGTATAATAACATCTGCTCTGCATAGGCCGGATTATTCTTTCCATTCAAGAAATTATCATCTATATAGCTTCCCATACCGATAAGACTGATAGCCGCCGTATCCGCATTATTGTTACCTGCCTGCAAAGTAATACTACCATGGTTTTCGGCGCTTACCACATTTTGACTCAAATCTTCCCCGGTATAAAAATCAAATAATGCCATTCCAAGCATGGTTCCTGAATTTGATGCACTTATAACCGGCTCATCTCCCCCCTCATCTTCCGCACTTATAATATTTCCTTCAAGCGCTGATGTACCTACAGAACCTGATGTTACACCGATGATTTTCCCTTTATTTGAAATTTCGGAGTGCGTATCTCCATACATGCCTATAATGGTATCACCCTCTTGACTACCCTTAAAGATAAAACGAATATTGCCTTTATCGGAATTAGTCTCATCGGAAATATTCTGCCCATTAATAGCCGTGGCCCCATTACTTGCCACCATACCGATAGCACCATTTCGCGCTTCGGCACTGATAACGCCGTCATTAATAACCATTGAACCATCTTGATAAGCCCCCAAACCAACGGTAGCATCACCTAAATTAATCGTTCCTGTAGAAAGATTTTGATATTTTGCACCGTTAATGGCTCTGGCATAAATCTTAAGATAGGGATAGTTATTCAACATATTGGGTAAAAATTTAATTTTATCAACCACTTCACTAGCCTTTGGATTGCTACCGTCCACATTAAGGCTATTTGTCTGCAGACCACTATCAACCTGCTGTATATAATCTGTTAAGTACGAAGCAAGACCATACCCCGGATCAACAGGGATAACCGGCGTATCACCACCGCCCGAAGAACTACCTCCGCTGCCTCCACCACCACTACTGCTTAAAGCCCAAATACCGCCCCCAATAGCAGCACCACCCAATATCCACGGCCACCAACCGTAATCGCCTTCGTTATAATACAGAGACTCCTTATTACCAACAACCTTATCAGTATGAACAGTTTTATTAGAAGCCAAAAAAGCTTGATATTGCTTATGAATACGATATGTACATTGATGTCTTGGATTAGCACCGGACATTCTAAAAGAATTATAGGCAGTATAGTTATTGCGCTTTATGGCAATACAAAGACCGGTATCTCCATTAGGATTAACAGAATCTATGTTAAGACCACGATTAACGGCATCTCTTAATACAGCCACTTTGCCTTGAGTTGCTAAATAATACATCTTGTTGAAATTTTGAGGTGACAAACCGCCATAGAAACCATGCGCGTTATTAACCAGGCAAAACGCTCCCAAAACGACGGAATATAAATATTTATCAGCCCTAAATTTCATCTCAAGACCATAAAAAAACAATTGCTTTCAAGAGATTCTAACTTGGCTTTTATTAACAAAAGGATAATTTAATAAAAAAATATTCAACCAAATAACAAAAAAAAGCGAACTTGAATCACTCGTTCAAACGGCAAGATTCAAAATTCGCTTTAAAACCAATATATTAATGCATTTTACTCAGTATAAGCATTTTTCGGCTCAGATTTACCTTCAACCTCTAATTTTGGATTAACATAGTTTGTAGAACCCTTTTCATAGAAATAAAAATCGCGACGTAACTTGGTCTGGTCACGAATAGAAAGAGAATTCCACTCTTTTTCTGATAATCCGTAAGGATAACTTTCCGCTTTAGGTTGAGTATCCGCGCAACCACACAAAACAGCAAATACAAACAAGATTACATATTTTTTCATAAAACGTCTCCCTATAAAACTATGGAATCTTATAAGTAATATTTTTTTGTTTATCAAGAAAAAATCTAAAGTTTTAGAACGCCTTTAATAAAATTTTCCACATATGTCTTACGCATATTTTGATAATCTAAGTAATAAGCATGTTCCCACACATCAATATTAAAAACTGGCTCTGCTTCCATCGGCAAAGGTGTTTCTCCGTTTTTAGTGGTCATTATTTCAAAATCACCTTTTTTATTTTTTACTAACCAAACCCAGCCACTACCAAAAACGCTCATCGCTGCATCAGCCAAAGCACCTCTTAGAGTATCATCAGCCCCGAATTTCACTAAAATTTCCGCTTTTGTAGCATCATCCAATCTTTCCCATATGCTAACGGATTGCCAATAAACATTGTGATTATAAACCTGCCCGGCATTATTATACAGTGCTTGTTGCTCTGTTATTCCCACCGTTCGCAAAATAATTTCTTCCAAACCCATCTGTTGAAATTCCGTACCAATAATTAATTCATTCACTTTATCAACATAAGCGCGATGATGTTTACCATAATGAATATGAACCGTTTTTTCCGAGATAAACGGCTCCAAAGCATTTTCCTTAAAATTTAAATCTTGCAAAATTATCATTATTTTCTCCCCATTAATTCTTCATAAAAAGTGTTAAGTTATTATATTAAAAGAGTATTTTAAATTTGTTAATAATTATTAACAACCCCCATATGAGGGATTCACAAATAAAATTTATGTACTAATATACAAATAACAATAAACAAAACGGAGAGGAAAAGATGAGAGTTTTACTGATTGAAGACGATTATGCAGTTTCTCAGAGCGTCGAAGCAATCCTAAAAAAAGAAGGCATGGTTGTTGATACAACTGATGACGGAGAAGACGGGTTAGATTGCGGAAAACTGTATGATTACGATATCATCATTTTGGACTTAAATTTGCCCGGAATGAACGGATATGAAGTATTAAAAAGCTTAAGAAATGCCAAAATTAAAACGCCGGTACTTATCTTGTCCGGATTATATGAACCGGATAAAAAAGTTAAAGGTTTGGGCTATGGTGCTGATGACTATCTTACAAAACCATTCAATAAAGATGAATTATTGGCACGTATTCAAGCCATTGTCCGTCGTTCTAAAGGTCACGCCAATTCTGTTATTCAAACAGGCCTGGTTGAAGTAAACTTAGATACGCAAACAGTTTCTGTTGCCGGTAAAGATTTACATTTAACCGGTAAAGAATATGGCATTATGGAATTGCTTTCTTTGCGCAAAGGCTCCACCTTAAACAAAGAACAATTCTTAAATCACCTTTACGGTGGCATTGATGAACCGGAATTGAAGATTATAGACGTATTTATTTGCAAATTACGTAAAAAACTGGAAAAAGCTTCCGGTGGCAAAAACTATATTGAAACTGTTTGGGGCAGAGGTTATATCTTAAAAGATCCCGATGAACAAAAATAGTTTCAATTAAAACGATTAAGAGGCGGTTTGCTCCCACAATAAACCGCCTCTTAATTTTTTGTATCATAACAAATTTTAAATTGCAAGTTTTAAACCACCCTCTCCACCAACCGCAACTTTTCTATTCATACCTAAAAATTGCCAAAGCCAACAACAATACCAATCCGAGCGGTGCCACGATCCTCAAAGTGAACAAGAAATAGCGCGTAAATACATCCGTCACCACCGCACTTTTGCGAATATTACGCATAATCGGCTTCATGGTTTTATAACCGACAAACAAAGACATCGTCAAAGAAACAATTGCAATCGTATATGTTGAAGACAAATAATCAAACAAGCTGAAAATATCCCGTCCAAATACCTTTATTCCCCATGCGCCGGAAAAAGATGCCGTAACCACCGTAAATCCGACACCGGCTAACAGCAAAACAAAGCAAACCGCCCCAAAGCGGGTAAATTTCAGCTTATCCATAAACAGATTAGTCATACCTTCAAAAACGGATATCGTCGAGGTTAGTGTCGCTATAATCAATAACGAATAAAAAGCTATACTCCAATAATACCCGCCGGCAAGCTGCTGAAATACCATCGGCAAGCTGATAAACGTTAATCCCGGACCGGATGCCGGTGGCAGACCGACCGCAAAAATAGCCGGCAAGATAATCGCCGCACTCAAAATCGCCGCCAACGTATCAAAAATTTCAATCTGATAAACCGCCTTAAATAAATTCTCTTTAGGCGAAAAATACGAACCATAAACCAAAAGCACACCAAACCCCAAAGAAAGAGAAATAAATGCCTGCCCCAATGCCGCCACAAAAGTGTCAAACAGTTTCATCGGCTCAAATCCGTTTTCCGTAAATCCGAAAAACTGCCAATCAACAGTCGTCAAAAATTTAATTCCTCCCTCGGCATTCGGCAATGTCAACGAACGTAATGCCAACATGATAAAGATGAGAAACAAAACCGGCATGGCATATTTGCTCATCTTTTCTATTCCCTGCTTAACACCGGCCGCCACCACCAGCGCCGTTCCCAAAAGGAATATCAGCCCGCACACATATTGCATCGAAAAATTCTGTGTTAAGCCTGCAAACTCTTCGGCAAAATCTTCCTCAGAAAGAATAAACAAATGATGATTAAGCGTTTCCAAAAAATAAAACAGTACCCATCCGGCCACCAAAAAATAAAAAGAAATAATCATCAAAAGGCCGGCAAAAGCCATCCATCCGCCAAAAAAAGACCAAATTTTAAGGTGCTTCATCCCGAGCTTTTCGCCCACCACCTTATAAGCATCAATAAAATTGCTCTTAGAGGTACGCCCCAAAGCAATTTCGGCCACCATCAACGGCGTACAAATCAAAAATATGATAAAAAGATACATCAAAACAAAGCTCAATCCGCCATATTGACCGCAATAATACGGAAAACGCCACACATTGCCAAGACCGATAGCCGACCCTGCCGCAGCCAAGATAAATCCCCATTGACCTGTAAAACTTTCTTTTTTCATCACAACATCCTAAAAACACAGTTTAGAACGAGCATAACAAAAAAACAAAATTTCGCAATAAAAATCGCCGAAATCACTAAAATTTCGGCGATATAACCACAAATATGCTGCTAAATTTATCGAGAATCCTCATTATTTGAAGTCTTCGAACCTTTAGCCGGCACATAATCGGGGAAATTCTCTCTAAAAGCATTCATACTTTCTTCTATATCCTTTTCCAGATGCTTTCTTTTCACCTGATTGTTTGTTTGCAAAAATTCGTCCGTTGCCTTAGCCAAACTCATAGAGCTTGAAACGCCTGGATAATAAGCGGCATCAAGCATCCAATTGCTTGCTTTCATAAAGTCGTTATAGTTATAACTATGAAGACGGTCTTCGTCTTTAGCACATTCTTTTAAAAGATTATTTGCAGATTTTACCATTTGCGCCACTTGATCCGGGCGATCAAACCAGTCCATCCTATATTCCGGCTTAAAAGATTTTGAAACAATTTCTTCTAAGTCTTTCGGTTTAATGATTTGAGCATAAAAATCTATTACTTTTTCATAGCGATAAAAACCCTTCTTACCCCAAAGTTCAACCGCTTTAATAATCTTATCTGCTATCCGATCATCTTCTTCTGCATTAGCTGCGTTTGCATAAAATGCTGCCCAAATATTTTTACCTCGCTCAAATATTGGAGGCTCAACTTTTTCCATGATATCAGCTAATTGTTCTACACTAGCATGCCTATTAATACATTGCCCAATATCCTCTACAACAACAGAAAAGGGCGGACTTTTCCTGGAACAAATCAACTCTATTTCTTTATCCGTAACCCGATTAGGATTCTTCTTCCTTTCCAAAGCAATCTGAGCATTAATAGCATTATTTTTGGCAATCCTTTCTTCTTCCTCTTGTTTAAGTAATTCACCCAAATTCATATTTGTCATAACTTTTCTCCTCAATTTCTCTAAAAACTGCTATTATGCTACCATAAAAAACAAAATTTCGCAATAAAAAGTTTTTCATTGGCTTTAAAACAAAAAAAACCTGTTCTTCAGGAACAAGTTTCTTTTGCAAGCCTCTACTGGAAGAGCCCAGTAACAAAAGGCAGCACCACAGCTACAAGCTGAAACAGTGCAGCGGCTTTTGTTATCACCCCTCCGACGTAAATAAGGAGTTTTTCTTCCTCCTTACTCGTAAAGCTCGCCAGTTTCTCCTGACATTTACTGTACATATATGCTATGCACATAATTGCCAAGATAAACACGACGTCTGTAGAGTTAATGACCTCTAAGCTCACAATGGAGCTTATTGAACGGATATAAACCGTAATGTCAATACCTGCTACGACGATAGCGAACACACACGCAACAATAAAAAAGAAGTTCTTTTTCATAAGTTTAGTTTTTTTAAAGGTTATTACTGGTTAAATGTTTAGTGCTTCGTGGTTTTTAACCCCTTCCAGCAACTAGATTAAACTTCAATTGTCAATTCTCAGTACATTAGCGCTTTGTGATATTAAAACCCTTCCCGCAACTAAATTAAACTTCAATTATCAACTCTCGAACACAGTAAATAAAAAACCTTTTTTCCATAACTTCTCAAAATTTTTAGAAATTAGAAAATATCACCAGTCAGAAACCTTATTAAACTATACTATCATTGCATGTGGCATATACCATATATATATTACAATAACTTCTTGATAGACACACTTATAGCACTTTTGTCTAATTATGTCAATAGTTTTTTTTAAAAATTAAATTTAACCCCAAACATAAACTCTTCATCATCATGCCACTTGGTATTAAAAATCTCATAATTACCATATAGCATCACATTTCTGCTTATTCCGTAAGCCGCCTCAACCTTATATTTTTCTCCGCGCGCAATATAATTTGTAGCAAAATTTTCGCTTGCTTCCGCATTCAACCGCCATTTATCGCGATTATAATACACACCGCCTTTAACCGACGCTTTCAAATATCCGTTATGGTCAATTGCCCCGCTATATCCGGCTTCTGCCCCGCTCATCATATAAATAAGCAGGTTTTCGGTCAAAGCATAACCGGTCCCACCGGCAACCCCGCCGATAGCTGCCGTGTGGTCCTCTTTAGTTTTAGCGTCAAACAAGCGATTAATCGCCACATTAATCTCAAACGAGAAAGGCTTAAACATCATGTCCCAACCGGAAAGAGATTTCACCTTTAACACATCCAACTGATGCAACACATATTTATTCTGTCTGTCATAATGTCTGATTTTGGCATTAACCATATTGATTTCTGCCCCTTTGAGCAATCCGTAACTATCTTCTGTCAGTGAATTATAAACCGGCTTTAAATCAATTTCTTGAAAAGCTTCCCCGTTACGCGCCCCAAACAACACCCCGGCTTGCCTTGCCTCATGGGCTTCCACCGGATTACGTCCCTCTTTTAATTCATCAAAATACTGTCGTTGATTAACAATCTTGCTCCTTTCCTTGAGCAATTTAAAACTCTTTTTGCGATAGTCGGCCAATTCCAAATCTTTTGCCACATATTGATACTGCACATATTGATACGCCGTTTCCAAAACATCGGCTCTTTTTTCGGCATCAAGCGAATCTAAATCTGCCTCACCATCATGAATAATATCCCTAAAAACGCGTTTTTGTTCGGCATTCATTTGTTTTGCCCGATATTTAAGCTTAGATTGTCTGCTCGGCCGATAATTAACCGATTTAACAAAATCAGGCACTCTGTTCACTGCTTTTAGCGTTGCCAACGGTACCGTATAAATAGAAAATTCGTCTGTTAAATTCAAATCCGCTCGCACAGCTTCCAATATCAAAAGCAACACATACGAACAATTTTTAGAAGCAAAATAATAGCGAATATGCGCATCCTTCATTTCCCACATATGCGCCACAAACAACGCCAGCTCTTCTTCGGAAAGATTAAGTTCATACTCCCAAATATCTCTGTTCTCTATATTATTATAGAGGTTGATAACATCATAATAAGGATGCAAAGCAAAATGCCCGTAATATCCTCCCCACAATCCTTTTAACACATACAAAGGTCCGTATTCATTACCGGTATCCGCACCAAAATTCGCCCCGTGCGCTAAAAGTTGCGTCCCTTTTCTCTTTGTATCAATACGAAACAGGGTATGTCCGAACATTGATGAAGGATTATTCATATAGGCATCTGTAAAAAGAAGTGTTACCGCCTTGGGTTGCACATCAGCCAAATATTTTTGATATTCCTCACATTCATCCAAACTACCACTAACTTTACCTTCTTTGGAAAGTAGCATAAAACGCGCCGGAAAATCACATTTTTCAAGATTTCCCTTTTCATTAAAAATTTTAATGGCTTCATCATATTCGGCCTGCGGATTTTTACGTCCTTTTTCGGTTAAAAAGAAATGTCCCTTTTCAACCACCGAAACATATTTATCGCCTTTTTTCTGATAATGCAAAAGTCTGAGCCATTGCGGTGCAAAAGCACCCTCTGTTGCCATCGCGGATAAAGGCAACATCAAAAATATCAAAATCCATAAAATCTTTCGCATCATAAAAAACCATAAAAAAAGGGTGCGGTTACCCACACCCTTTCAACAATAAAATTAGGCATTAGCCAATTCCATCATTTTCAAAGTCAAGTCTGCAGGACCAACATTCTCATCCGTAAACAGATAGGCAAAGTTTTGTTGGGCTTTAGCACCAAGTTCTTTGCTGTCTACATTGAGGATACCGGCAATCGTATCGATTGTCTCACCTCGACCGGCAGAAGCATCCATTGCAAATTGTTCCATATTGTTTTCAATCACAGCCAAAACCATTTTACCTGTTCCGCCTGTAATACGGCCGTTCGGATCACAACCGGAAGTACCGAATGTAACGCCGAAAGTATTATTTCCAAAAGAGTTATTAGTTGTCATAGCCAAAATCTGCGGAATAATACCGGATTGACCACGCCAAGCCATAGAACCCAAACCGCAACCACCGGTAGAGTCGATAGCTTTAGCCGGTTGAGCAAAACAAATAGCTGCTGCAACTGCACACAATGCTAAACTTTTTTTCATAAGTTCTCTCCTAAGTTTAATTAACGTTACAAGTTTAACACTTCCCCCTCGGTTGTATAGCATAAAGTTCAACTAATTAACAGAATGAATTATCCGCCTGATTTGTATATAGAACAAAAAACAATACGTATCATCTTAAAATTTTACTTGATTTCTAAAAACAACCTGCTTATAGTAACCAACAAATACAGAATAAAATAGCTGACTGTACCATTTGGTTTACAGTCAAATTTTTTCAAACTTTTTAGCAACAAACCGTCCGCTGATATGGCGGATAAATTTTATTGTTAGGAGATAAAAAATGGAAAAATTTCCACTAACCAAAAAAGGTTTTTTAAGATTGGAACAAGAACTGAAAAACTTAAAAGGTGTAGAACGTCCGAACATTATCGCAGCTATTGCTGAAGCTCGTTCTCATGGTGATTTATCCGAAAATGCCGAATATTCTGCTGCCAAAGAAAAGCAGAGTTTTATTGAAGGACGTATTCAAGAATTGGAAGCTGTTGTCAGCCGTGCCCAAGTTATCGATCCCACAGAAATTCAAGGTGATGTTATCCGTTTTGGTGCAACAGTTGCCGTTGTTGATGTTGACACAGAAAAAGAGAACAGTTACCAAATCGTTGGTGATTACGAAGCGGATATCAATGATAACAAAATTTCCTTATCCTCTCCCTTGGCTAGAGCTTTAATTGGCAAAGAAGTCGGTGATGAGGTAGAATACATGGCCCCCGGTGGCAAAAAGACTTTTGAGATATTAGAAGTTTCGTATATCTAAAAAACACCTCATAAAGAATTATATAAAGTCGGGAAATATTCCGACTTTTTTTATGAGGAGAAATTGATGAATAATAATTTTAGCTCTACTGATTGTGACTGCCGATATGATTACGCCAATAAATGCGACTGCTCAGAGGATGATAACTGCGGATGCGATTATCCTAATAACATGGATCGCAACTTTAGTACTCACCACGAATTTTCGCATAAAGATACACCTTTGGCCACCATCGGTAAACCGGCACCGGACTTTACAGCCGAAGCCCTACTCAGCAATAATACCATTATCAAACATTTTAACTTCTATAAATATACTCAAGGGCATATTACCATTCTGTTTTTCTATCCCGAAGACTTTAGTTTCACCTGCCCCTCAGAACTTTTGATGTTAAATACCGAACTAAACGCTTTCAATCGGCGCGGTGCAAAAATATTGGGAATTTCCACCGATACCATCCACTCCCACTTAACCTGGAAAGAACTTCCACCCCACAAAGACGGCATTTCAGACATCAGCTATCCCTTAATTGCCGATAGCAGCAAAAACATCTGTTCATCCTATGGTGTATTAACCCCTAAAGGCATTGCTCAAAGAGCCACCTTTATCATTGATGAAAACCGCATCATCCGCCATATTAGTCTAAATGATAACAAAATATGGCGTAATCCGACAGAAATAATTCGCATCATAGACATCTTAAATTATAAAGGTGACGGCACAACGAACTGCCCTCCGGGATGGAAACAAAATTTTTCATACGAGCGCCCGGAACCTCAAACCTTAACAGAAATATACACTCAAAAAAACAATTGACATACAAACAATAATGTTTATCATACCCACCCGTAACATAATTACTTAAATATACATATATATATGAATTTCTAAGTGACTGTCTCGGTTTATTTGCAAAAAGACCTGTCAATGGGTTCACCACTCCTGTGAGGCCGACCTCCTCCGATTTGCCATTTGGATCTCGCCTCATAAAAGGTATCGGGGTTTGAGCAATTTGACCAGTTGTGTAAGTAGTGACAAGCGAACGCACCCGTCTTTGGAAGTAACAAAATACAACATTTTGTACTTCATTAGAATTCATAAAAAGAAGGCACCTTGCTATCGCCAGTTGGAAAATCCTTTCCACATGCAAGTGTTCCACGTTATATCAGAGTGATGATGTATAAAACGCTTTCTTTTAACCGCGGTATCCCCGCGGTTTTTTTATATCTTAATGATTTATTTAAAATTTTCTAATAGCATTCCGATTAAGACAAATTTATTTGGGACTCTCAATGTTTATAGAACTACAATTAAAATATCTCTTATGGTTGCAAAATTTACGCACTGCAACCAATGACTTTTTTACCCCCTTCTTTTCATCAATCACCAGTTTTGGCGAATACCTTATCATCGTCACAACCTGCGCCATCATCTATTGGTGCATTAACAAAAAACTCGGAATTCTATTGGTATTAAACTGCGCCACTGCATTGCTCATCAATCATCTGCTCAAGAATGCCTTCTGCTTGTACCGCCCATGGATGCTAGATTCCAACATAAAACCGGCCCCTCGAGCCATTCATTTTGCCGGCGGATATTCTTTCCCGAGCGGACATTCTGCTTTAGCCGTTTCTTGTTGGGGATGTATTGGTACTTGGTATAACAATATCAAAAAAATATTGCTTCCGGCAATTCTTCTTCCTCTAATTGTTGCCTTTTCCCGCAATTACCTCGGAGTTCACACCATACAAGACGTTATTATCGGTCTTTTAACCTCGGTTATCATTCTTGCTCTTTTCTATAAAATCATCAATTGGTGCGAAAAAGAAAAGAATCGTGACCTAATTATCGCAACCATCATCACCATTATCAGCATCATCATCACCGCCTACATTTATTTCAAGGATTATCCCATTGATTACGACGCCGCCGGTAATATTTTGATATCTCCCGAAAGAAGCAAATTAAGTGGATTACCCAAACTCGGCCTAATCTTAGGCACCTTTTGGGGCTGGTGTTTAGAACAACGCTTTATAAAATTTGACTCTTCCGATGGCCATATAAAAACAAGAATCATCCGCGGCATAATCGGTATGACATTGTTAACGCTTATAACATTCACCAAATCCATGCTATTCAAATACTTTAATCTCGGCTGGGGCGGATTTTATTATACTTTAACAGTCGGTTTATACATAACTTTTATTTATCCCTGGCTTTATGAAAAATTCATAAAAAAAGCACTACCTCTTTAGAGAAGTAGTGCTTCTGCATTTATCATAAAATTACTATTTAGAAACTTTTGCGATAACTTTATCTGTAATATCAGTACCGCCGGCAGCAACGGAAGATTTGACCAATGTTACGCTAAATCCTTCTTCCTTAGCTGTCTTTTCAATAATTTTTGTTAAGCTTTCATCCAACTGTTTCAACTTTTCAGCATAGTCTTTTTGGATGATTTGTTGCTTTTGTGCTAACTCTTCCTGACGAGCTTTAGTCAAAGCATCCTTCTTTTCTTGATCTTTTTCTGTATCAATTTCAGCATTAGACTTATTTACCCATTCTTGAAGCTGAGCCATTTGGTTCTGCATATCCTGACGCAGTTCTGCAACAGGACGAGACTGGCTAACAACTTTTTGAACATCAACAACAGCGACCTTTGCACCTTTCTTACAGCAAAGACCACAGCAAAGAGCAACTGCAACAACAGCTACAACAACATAACCTAAAATATTCTTTTTCATCAAAAAATTCTCCCATCACAATGAAAAACTAACGTTATATTATACGCAATAAACCAAAAATCAAGCCGGAGAACCAAACTATTAACTATTTTTTCCTCTAAACACAAAAAAACACCCCACAGGGTGTCTTTTAAATTAAAATGGCGGACAGAGTGGGATTCGAACCCACGGTACCCTTTGGGGGTACACACGATTTCCAATCGTGCACCTTCGGCCTCTCGGTCATCTGTCCGTGGCTTTGGTATGTATAACCTTTTTTTATGTTTGGCAAGTATTATTTTAAATTCTTAAGAAAAAAACTACATATCGCGATTTCCACGCCCGAGATTAACATGTATCGGCACAAATTTTTCATCTCTTGTTGCCCTTTCTGTCCCCTCAAGCATCTTTTGTTTACGCTCTTCAATATTTTTCTTCTGTTCCTCATTATAGATTTTACGTTCTTCTTCCAATCTTTCAGCGTGGAATTGCTGCGCTTTTTCAAAAATTACTTCATCTTTATCTTCAGGTCTCTTAACCAAAGCATTTTTTACTTTCAAGAAAGCACTGACCAGCTGATTTGTACTGATACTGTTTTTCGTTAAATCAATCCAGCCGAGAAAATGCCCGTTTTGCAGAAAACTTGAAAAATCTATATAAAACCTTTTAGCTTTTTTCCGTCTCTTCGGTGCCAAAATTTTCTTTAATTCTTCGGCTGAAGGAACGCGTCCCAAAGCTTGGGCAATCTGTTCCGGCGTAATAATACATTCACTTAAATCAAGTTCCATAATATTCACACCGGTAAAATCAAGCCCTGTAAAATCAACCCCGCGCAAATCAACTTGTCGCAAATCAATTCTTGTCAAATCCAACAAAGAAAGGTTAATTCGTCTTAAATTCAGCTTATGCGGATAATAAATAGCCAAATACTCAACCAATGCCTGCAATTCCTCAATGGCCAGTTCATCCATCCGGATATCAATTAAGATGGCGTCTTCGATATCGGCGTCGCGTAAGATAACGCCTTCCATGTTGGCACCGGTAAAGTTGGTACCCTTTAATTTAGCACCGGCAAAAATAGAATCTGTTAAATCAGCATAAGATAAATCCGCTCCCGATAAGTCTGCTCCGGTAAAGTCAGCCCCGACTAACGTTGCTTTTTGAAAATTAGCATCTTGTAAATTAACTGCAGAAAAATCTTTTTTAGATAAATCCTGCCCTGAAAAATCATATCCGGAAAGATTTTGCCCAGCGTAATATTCGGAACTATCAAGCTTACGGCGTCTTCCGTTCAAATCATCCAATCGATTGATTTCACCGGCTACGGCATGCCAAGAGTGACTAAACTCATAAAGTTTACCCTCGATTTCGCCTTCAACGGTTGTACCTTCAAGCACTTTTTCCAGTTCGCGCTCCATATCTTCGCGAACTTTTCCCAAAGTCGCATAATATTCACGCAACTTTTCCAAACGCTCTGATGATTTTTTCACAGCCGACTGCTCTTTGTTTTCGATAACATCATCACTTTTCTTTTTAGCCATATCAGTATCAGAAGAATTCTGACCATCATCAACCATCTCCGAAACAGGAACAAAAGATATTCCATTCATCATATCATCTGAATTGCTATTATTAGAATTATCCATCGAAAACCTTTTCTTGTTCAAAAACTGAAAGCATTATATATCATATTTTGAGAAAACTCAAGTTTTTAATAAATACTTCGGCTGTTTTTTGTTCAAATAAAAGCATAATATTGCCCCTGGTAATGTCAGCAAGGCACTGATACCGAAAAATACCGGCCAACAAGTTTGCTCTAATACCCATCCGGATGTTGAAGCTAAAATATCTCTCGCAATACCGGTTAACGAAGAAAGCAATGCATATTGTGTTGCCGTATGTCCTTTATCACATAACACAGACATAAAAGCAATAATTGCTGTTGTTGCCATACCGGAAGAAAGATTTTCCAAAGAAATCGTAAACATCAAAAACCAAATATTATGTCCCACATAATAAAGCGGTATATAAAGAGCGGTCGTTATCCCTTGTATAAATGCCAGCCAGAGCAACCCTCTCATCATACCGACCTTAGCCAAAAGCATACCACCGATAATTCCGCCGATAATTGTTGCCGCCATACCATAAATTTTAGTAATATAAGCAATTTCTGCCTTGCTAAACCCGATATCATCATAAAAAGGATAGGCCATCGGCCCAAAATAAGCATCACTTAAACGATAGCTAAAGACAATCAATAACGCAATCAACCAATACGGACGTTTAATAAATTGCGCAAAAGGTTCCACTAAGGCATACTTAATAACAGATTCTTTTGATGTTTGTACTTTGACAACATGATTTTCCGGTTCACAAGATAAAAACGTCGCCCACATACCTAAAAACAGCAACAAAGCATTAATGAGGTAAACCATGTTCCATGACATATAAGCTGCCATTCCGATAGCCACCGCTCCTGAAACAACAATACCGATCCTATAACCTAGAACATAAATTGTAGCCCCTTTAACTTCCTCTTCCGTGTTGCCTTCAAACATTTCCACACGAAAAGCATCCAACACGATATCTTGTGTCGCAGAAAAAAAGCTCACCAAAAGAGTAACTATCGCCATATACATAATATTACCGGAAGGCTCTAAACAAGAAAGCCAAAACAAACTCAAAAACAATCCGACTTGCGCTAATAAAGCCCAACTGCGTCTTTTCCCCAGTCGTTCCAAAACTGGTATTCTACAATTTTCTACCAATGGCGCCCATAACCACTTAAAAGAATAGGGCAACCGAACCAAAGAGAAAGCTCCTATAGCACTATAGGCAATATTATAGTCTTTCAGCCACAAACTGAGCGTACCGAAAACCAACATTAACGGCAGTCCGCTGGAAAAGCCGAAAGTCAAAACAATCAGCATTTTCCGCGTCAAGTAATCCTTAAAGTTTTTATTCATTTTCAATATTCACTTTTTCTTCTACGATATACAAAGGCCTGTTTTTAACTTCAATGAATATACGTCCGATATATTCACCCAAAATTCCTAAAATAATCATCTGTATGCCGCCCAAAACCAATATAAATACCAATAAAGAAGCATAACCGGGAACATCTATACCATTCAGTATTGTACGAATAACAATATATATGGCATAAACCATACCGATCATAGAAAGCAATGTTCCCAGATAGGTCCAAATCCTTAAGGGAAAAGTTGTTGATGCCGTAATACCATCAAGAGCAAAATTCCACAGTTTCCAATAATTCCATTTGCTGCAACCGGCAAAACGTTTCTGCCTGGTATATTTTATCCCGGTAGTCTTAAACCCTGTCCAACCAAACACACCTTTCATAAAAATATTACGCTCATGCAAACTCAATATTGCATCAATCACCTTACGGCTAATTAAGCGATAATCTCCTGCATTATAAGGAATAGGAGAACGTGTCATCAAATTATAAACTTTATAGAAAAGTTTTGCTGTCATTCTCTTAAAAAAAGTATCACTTTGTCTATCGCTACGGATTCCATAAACCATATCGTAGCCTTCTTCCCATTTTTTAACAAAATCAACAATCAACTCCGGTGGATCCTGTAAATCGACATCCATCGGTATAGCCGCCCGCCCTTTACAATGTTTCAGGCCAGCCATCATACCATATTCTTTACCGAAATTACGAGAAAATTTAATAACTTTAATACGCTTATCTTTATGTGCATACTGACAAAGCATAGAATATGTTTTATCAGATGATCCATCGTCAATACAAATAATTTCATAGCTGTATTTAGAGATTTTTTTCATAACCTTTTCTATTTCTTCAAAAAAAGCCTTCAAGCTTTCTTCCTCATTATACATAGAAACAATCAAAGAAATATCCGGTTGAATATCTGCATTAGCGATAGTTTTTTTCATCATCTTACTCCGTTAAATTTCAGCAGCACTTATTAATAATTACCTTTTTTAAGATAAAACACAATTTATTTGCCCTTTATTAACAGATTTAAATTAATCTGAACACGTAATTATTTATGAAAAAGGAACAACAATGTCTTTTATCCGTTCAATTGCCACTTTTAGTGGTTTCACTATGATAAGCCGTATTACCGGTTTTATCCGTGATATGTTAATTGCAAATTTTCTCGGTGCAGGCAACTTGTCTGATGCTTTTTTAGTCTCTTTTAAATTACCAAACCTATTCAGAAGTTTATTTGCCGAAGGGGCATTTACATCAGCATTTGTTCCGTTATTCTCTTCAAAATTAGTATCTGCCGGCAGAGAAGAATCTATCCGATTCGCTTCCAAAGCCGTATCATTTTTAACTTTTATATTGATTGTATTTATTTTGCTTTTTGAATTAGCCATGCCTTTAGTAGTAAAAATATTAGCTCCGGGATTTGCCGAAAACCCGGAAAAAGTGGCTTTAACCATCGAATTATGTCGTATTACTTTTCCATTTTTATTATTCATCTCCATTGTATCTTTCCAAGCCGGTATCTTAAATTCTTTTGATAAATTTGCCGCACCGGCTGCCACACCTATCATACTAAACTTAGGTATTATCATTTCCGGACTGATTTCCGTGGTTTGCCTAGACATGCCTGTATATGGACTATCTTGGGGTATAACAATTTCCGGAGTTTTAGAAGTCCTATGGCTAAAATATTTCCTAAATAAAGAAAGTATTCAAATCAAACCATATTTAGCTCTAAAAAAACTATTCCATGATGAAGAAATAAGAACCTTGTTCAAGCGCATTGCTCCGGGCGTTGTTGGTGCCGGTATTTACCAAATCAACATGGTTGTAGATATGATATTGGTATCCCTCGTTTCTGCCGGTGCCGTTTCATGGTTATATTATGCTAATCGATTACAACAACTTCCTTTGGGTGTCATTGGGGCCGCCATCAGTGTTGCACTGTTACCTCTGCTTTCCAAAAAACTAAAAGCGGGAGATAAAGAAGATGCCGCAGAAACCCAAGACAAAGCCATCATTTATGGCTTAATAATGTCACTTCCTTCCGCTGTTATTTTCATTTGCTTAGCCGATTCTCTGGTGGAGTTACTGTTTGAACACGGACGCTTTACGGCTTCAGATACAACCAAAACAGCCTTAGCCTTAAAGGCTTATGCCGTCGGACTGCCTTGCTATGTTATGGTTAAAGCTCTAATGCCTAATTTCTTTGCCCGCGGCGACACAGTAACACCAGTCAAATACAGTGCTGTCGTATTTGTGGCAAATTTCATCATGAATTTAATTTTGATGAAACCGTTTGGACACGTCGGCATAGCCACAGCCACATCTGTTGCCGCTTTTGTGTCCCTATATCAATATCTTCACGGCTTAAAAAAGAGAGGGTTCTGGCAAATTTCCAAGGATTTAAAGAAAAAAATATTAGATATTTGCATTTGCACAGCCGTCACCGGCCTCATCTTGATTATTGTTCAATTTGCTTTTGACAGCATTTTTCCAATTAAAAACTTTTTATTTTTAATATTGAAATTATCCGTCATAGGCATAATAGGACTTGCAACTTTTTTGATTGCCGCTAAAATAAAAGGAGTTATGGATATAATGTCTATCATGAAGACATTACTTAAACGGAGATAGATGATATGATAAATCACATACTAACCAAGCTGAAAATTCGTTCCAAAAGAATGCTTGGTAAAGGTGTATATGCATACACATACCTCCATCGCAAATTTAAGAATAACTTTCAAGCATCACATCGTTTTTCCAAAAATCACGCAAAATTTTCTCTAGATAAGTTGGAAAGATGGAAATTCCTTTCCCTCATTTTTGCTCTAATCATTTTCTTTTACTATGGTTTAGGAGCCCTAGTCAGTTCAAAAATCTACAATCGTTTAGATATTGAAACAAATGCAAATATTCGCAAAGGTCAACATACTGTTAACGCTTTAGCCTATGTTATAAAAACACAAGTTGATGAACAAGCGTGGACTCCCGCTCTACCTTTAATATTCCCCGCAGCAATATTAGACAATCTTCCTAATTTCCAGCTGGGTGTAAAAGAAAGCGCTAACTTCTTCATCAAAAAACTAGCTAAAAGATATCAAGATATAAACCTCGAAAAAGCCGGACAATTATTGGACTATGACGCCGATATTTGGCTTTTTTCTCAAAACAAACAAGATAAATTGTCCCCGGGTTCTGCTAAACAATATCGCAAAGCATTGGCCTATATAGGAAAATCACTAAAAGAGCAAAAAAATTCATCTCTGCTTATAACAGATGAAAACTTCCTGTATATTCTAAAAAATGCCAACAAACTTTTAAGTAAAAAAATAAATTTCCTAAACAGTTATGTTCAAGAACACAGTTCGGAACTATTAGATTTAAGAGCTGATGATGTCTTCTACAATGTTCAGGGAATGGTTTACACTCTACACTATCTGTTATCAGCCGTATCAAAAGATTTCCAATCTCAAATTTTAGCCGCAGAGCAATATGAAGAAATAACCTCAGTATTAAAGTTTTTAACACAAGCCGCAGAGTTATCACCGATGGGCATAAAAAATGCCGCCCCCAACGACATTTATCAAGCTAATCATCTTTTATATTTAGCTTATTATCTTACGCAAGCCCAAAGTCGGTTGCAAAAGATATATTATGAAAGTCTGCTAAAATCGGTGGAGAAGAAAAATGAAAATCGAGCAGAAGAAGATTAATCCTAAAGAAAATTTATTTTATTTTACCCCACCTTTAACATTAATCGGGGCTTTTTATGCATCAACCAAAGATGAACCTACACATCAGATTTTGCAAAATCTGCAATCGTCCGGCATGGCAGAAGAATTGTTATTAACCTCCGATTTTCTATACATAAAATCTCTTCAAACAGAAAATTTGGAAGATTTATCCTTATTAGCATTAGCTGAAACAGACGATTACATTGCCACAGATTATCCTTTGCAAATGGCAGAATCCGAAAACATAGAAACAAAAATAAAAATCATCCTAAAAATCATTGTTGCACCTTTTTTACAACGCGATGGCGGAGATATAGAATTTGTTTCCTACAAAAGTGATGTCGTAACTGTGCGTTTCTTGGGAAAATGCCAAGGTTGCCCCTATGCCAAGCAAACCTTAAAAGAGCGAGTTGCCAAAAATTTAATGCGCTATCTTCCGCAAATTGAGGAGGTTGTATTAGAATGAAAAAAAATACTTTGTTAACTCTGCTCTTTATAGGCATACTATATGCCACACCGCTTAAAGCAGAACCTATTCTTCATAATTTTAATGGTGTGATTTATGTAGACCAAGCCACGGTAGACGAAGTGGAAACCCTATTCAAAAAAAATCATTACACTCGTTTTCGCGCCTTAAATAATTATGAGTTTCCGGCAATTTTTATCAATAAAATGCCAACAGATTATCTGCAAATAACTTCACAAAAATACCGTAACGAACTTTTTATTCGTATGCTTACTCCTTTAGCCCTAAAAATAAACGAAGAGCTTTCAAATGAGCGCCATACATTATTGCGTTTGGAGAGAAGCTTCCATAGAAATAATGAATTAACACCGGAAGAAACAAATAAATTGGAAGAATTAGCCCTAAAATATGACTATTTCACCAGACCCAAAGAACCAAAAGTCAGAATACCCAATCAGTTGAAAAACCTAAAGCAACGTATAGATATTATCCCTCCATCGATATTTGTTGCTGTTGCTGCCATGGAAACCAACTGGGGAACTTCAAGAATTACATTGGAAGCCAATTCTCTATATAAAGAAAAAGTTTGGTATACAAACGAAGGCCTGGAACCCAACGAAAATAAAGACGATGGTTACAGATTTAAAATATTTAATACCTTAATAGACAGTATGCGTAGCTTTGCCCTAACTTTTAATTCAAATATATCATATGAAAGCGCCTGGATAGCCCGCGAGAATGCCACTTTAAGGCAAAAGAATTTAATCGGACAAAGTATTGCCTATTCGCTTTCTCATGCTTCAAATTTACCCAACTACGTTGGCATACTCGACTACACCACTGCATTTTACGATTTTTTAGCTTTGGATAACGGCAATTTAAAGAGGATAAAAGAATGAATACACAGATTATCCCTGTATTTTGCAACGATAATAATATGGCAAATTATGCCTACCTTATCAAAGAACAACAGAGTAACGATTGTCTTATCATTGATGCCGCAGAATCTCGTCCGATTATAGAAGAATTAAATAAATTATCTCTCAAACCGACACACATTTTAACCACTCATCATCACTTTGATCACGTCGGCGGCAATATGGAACTAAAACAAAAATACGACTTAAAAATAATTGCCCCGCAAGACGAATTTGATAACGTTCCCGGCGCTGATATACCCGCCATAGAAAACACCCCCATAAAAATAGGAAACTTAAAATTTGATGTTATAAAAGTACCTGGCCACACTTTAGGACACGTCCTATATCATCTGGCAGAAGTTCCGGCATTATTTACCGGTGACACTCTTTTTAATCTATGCATCGGCGGTTTGTTTGAAGGAAACCCCGATCAGATGGCAACCAGCTTAAATAAGATAAAAAAACTGGATAATAACACCCTTATTTTTCCAGGCCACGAATACACTCGTTCAGCTATAACCAAAGATTTATTAAATAAACCAGGTTTTGAACAATATCTTCAAAAAATGTATCAAAGAGAACAAGGAAACCTGGCACCTTCAACTTTAAAAGAAGAAAAGCAATTCAACCCCTATTTACAACAGGAAACATTATTAAACATATAAGGATGAGGACAGCATCATGTTTTTCGGTTTAAATAAAAAGTTCTTTTTCACCATCATCGCTTTTTTATTGCTTACCGCAGGAATTTTTGTGATTATATTCGACGGTGTTATCGGCAAAAAAATCCGTACTGAACATAGTAACATCATCACCAGAAACCAATATGTTATTGAGTTATTAAACGAAAATATTGCCCTAAGAAAGCGCCTAAATATCTTAAACCCAGAAGAATTTCAAATTTCCTCGGATAATTTGAGTAAAAAGCAAGAAGAACTTTCGCGTGAAAGCAAATTAAACGAAGAACTCAATCAAAATTATAATGAAAACTACGCCACATTTACTGAAAGTATGAAGATTATCAGTTTTGGTGCAACTTTAACCATTATATCCTTAATCATCTTGTGGTTTTTATTAAGACGATGGGTTATTACACCACTAGACAAACTAACGGTGCTTTCAGTTGCCATTGCCAATGGTGATTTTTCACAACGTCTAAAGCTAAAAAACAGTTACACTAAAGACGAATTTGATGCCCTCATGAAAACCCTTAATTTCATGCTCGATAACATAGAAAACAACATTAATGAAATTAAACAAAAAGAGATTTTTTTACAAAATTTGATTGATGCCTTACCGGATGCTATGCGCGTAATTGACAGCGATTACAATATCATCTTATCCAATAAAGCCTACCAGGAACATATCCGTAAACACTATTTTTACAGCTCAGAAAAATGCTACTTAAGTTACAATAAAAAAGCAGATTGTCCTTGCAACAATAGTCAATACGTTTGCCCAATAACCGAATTAAAGAAAAGATCTCAAAATTCTATCAAATTAATACACAGTGTAAATGAACGGCCATTATCCATCAATTCCGCAAAAATTAACTTAAACGGACAATTTGCTATTGTTGAATCTATTCGTGACTTGAGTGAAAACATTCACTACTCGCATCAACAAAAAATATCTTCTTTAGGCTTTTTAGCAACATCTCTTGCTCATGAAATGAAAAACAATCTGGGGGCTATAAATTTGATATTGACCGGCATACTCGAAAAGTATTATACCAAAGAGAACCCCGCCAGTGAAGAACAAAAATATTTGCAAATGATTGCCAAACAAATCGCAGAATGCATTAAAGTACCGGAACGTCTGTTAAAATTATCACGTAACACCGGACAAACAAATGTTAATTTCGGTATTACCAACAGCATCACCGACATATTATCCCTTTTTGATTATGAAATAAAAAGTAAAGGTATTGTGCTAAATCAACATTTTTCAAATAAGAAACAATCACTCAACGGCAACGAAACTGATTTTAAAATGATTATACTAAATTTGATACAAAACGCCATAAATGCTATGCCCAACGGTGGCACCTTAGACGTATCAACCGAAACAAACAACGATATTTTAACTATCAGAATAAAAGATAGCGGTTGCGGTATTCCCGCAGCAGCCCTAAAACACGTTTTTGAACCTTTCTACTCTTCAACAACAGACAAAACCAAGAGTGGAACCGGTTTAGGCCTCGCTATCGTCAAAGATTTGGTTGCACAATTCGACGCCAAAATAGAAGTAGAAAGTACAGAAAACGTCGGTTCTTGTTTTGAAATAACATTTCATCATCAAAAATCATAAAAAAATCTTGTAAAAAAATATTTTGAGGTATATATAGCAAAAAAAGAAATTAATAAAGGATATTCTATGAGTAAAGAAGAACTATTGGAATTTACCGGTGACGTAATAGAAAAATTGCCTAATGCAATGTTCCGCGTTCGTCTGGAAAATGGCGTAGAAATACTGGCACACACAGCTGGTAAAATGCGTAAATTCCGCATCCGTATTATGGTTGGTGATAAGGTTGATATTGAAATGACACCTTATGATTTAACCAAGGGACGCATCACATTTCGTCACAAAGATTAAAAAAGTCGCCAGAGTTGGCGACTTTTTTTATGTATGTTCTCTTTTCTGATTACTCTCTAATCAAGCTTACGCCCCAAACTTCTGATTTCAAAACCCAAATCCTTTGCTTTTTGGCAATCAAACACATTACGGAAATCAGCAATTTGCGGCCGCGCCATCAGTTGTTTTATCTTAACCAAATCAAGCGACTTAAATTCCTGCCAATCCGTCAATACCGCCAAAACATCAGCTCCGCCGATCGCATCATAGGCCGAAGAACAATAAGTCACTATATCCTTGAGAATTTGCCTGGTGTTTTCCATTGCCTGAGGGTCATACAATTTAACTTTAACATCATGTGCCAACAATATTTGTATAATTTGCAACGCAGGAGATTCACGACAGTCATCTGTTCCGCCCTTAAAAGCACTACCCAAAACAGCAATTTGAGGTTCTTTCAAGTCTTCAACCATATCCAAAATACGTTTTGCCATGTTAATTTTACGACGTTCATTACTTTTGATTGTTGTTTCCACTAAAGACAAATCAACCCCGTTAAATTTTCCCATATAGGCCATGGCATTCGTATCTTTAGGAAAACAAAAACCACCATATCCCGGCCCTGGTACAAGAAATTTTGCCCCGATACGACTATCCAACCCCATACCTTTTGCCACTTCATAAATATCTGCACCCGAAGTTTCGCAAAAATCAGCCATTTCGTTAATATATTGTATTTTCATAGCCAAGAAAGCATTTGATGCATATTTTATCGTTTCCGAAGATTGGCGCGAAACATATAATATGGTGCATTTATCCTTAAAAGGTTCATATAATTCAGCTATAACTTTACGGGCACGTTCCGTATTAGCTCCGACAATAATTCTATCCGGATTAAAGAAATCATGCACAGCAAATCCCTCCCGCAAAAATTCCGGCAAGGAAATAACATCAAAATCTGCCGTTGGGTTTTCACGACGGATAACCGTTTCCACCATTGTTCCCGTATTAACTGGAACCGTAGATTTAACCGCCACAACGGTATATCCCTTAAGATGATGAGCCAATTCTTCCGCCGCCGCCTTAATATATTTCATATCCGCTTCTTTGGTAATCGGATTAGGCGGTGTACCGACAGCCAGCATCACCACATCTGCGTCCGGAATACTTTCTGCAAAAGATGTCGAAAACTTTACTCTGCCGTTCTCAGTATTTCTTTGAAACAATTCTTCCAATCCGTCTTCAAAAATTGTTACTTTTCCGGATTGCAACATTTTAATTTTAGCTTCATCCACATCCAAACAGATAATATCATTACCAAGTTCGGCCAAACCCACACCAGTTGGCAATCCGACATAACCTGTTCCGATAACCGTTACTTTCATACTCACTCTCCCAACGTATTTTATTATCTGAAAATATTGCTGTTCTCAAGCTTTTGCAAGGACTAAAAATAGCCGTGTTCATAAGTTTTATTGCGGACAAGACTAAATTGACATTGAAGTTTATTTGTTTTGAATTAACATATAACCGTAAACAGATTTTTAGGAGAAAAATCGTGAAAAAATTTTTAGCAGTAATAATCGGATGTTTAATGTGTTTCAATGCCTCAGCTAAAGAAATTAATACCGCTGACATGAATTTAAGTGACGAGCAAACTCAAAAAATAAAAGAATTAAAAGAAAACTTAAAAGCAGAAATCCAACCGATTTTAGAAGAAATTCAAAGCAGTCGCGAAAAGATAACTGAAATTGAAAAGCGTTATTTTGAAGAATTTTGGAATATGCTCACTGATGAACAAAGAGAAAAATTTGCCCAAGCAAATCAATAAATTCTCTTCTTATTTACAAAAAAAAATCGCGGCTAAAAAAACCGCGATTTTTTCTACGTATGAAAGAAAGATAATTACTTAACTTCTTCAAAATCAGCATCAACGACATTGTCGTCTTTTTTAGCTTCAGCTTCGGCCTCAGGAGCTCCCTGCTCTGCCCCACTGGCAGCACCGGCAGCTGCACCTTGTGCCTTATACATCGCTTCACCTAACTTCAAAGAAGCTTGCATCAAAGCATCAGATTTAGACTTAATAGCCTCAACATCTTCACCTTCAATAACACCCTTCAATGCTGTAATAGCTTGTTCAATGGCATCCTTATCGGCAGAAGAAATCTTATCAGAATTTTCTTTCAAAGTTTTTTCTGTGGTATGGATCAAACCTTCAGCTTGGTTTTTAGCTTCAACAAGCTCTTTTTTCTTTTTATCTGCTTCGGCATTAGCTTCTGCATCTTTAACCATTTTTTCGATATCGGCATCAGACAAACCGCCGCTGGCTTGAATACGAATAGCCTGCTCTTTATTTGTTGCCTTATCTTTTGCAGAAACATTTACAATACCGTTAGCATCAATATCGAAAGTAACTTCGATTTGCGGCATACCGCGCGGTGCCGGCGGAATACCAACCAAATCAAATTGACCTAACAACTTATTGTGAGCAGCAATTTCACGTTCACCCTGGAAAACACGAATTGTCACAGCTGTCTGTCCATCTTCTGCAGTAGAAAATACCTGAGACTTTCTTGTCGGAATAGTTGTATTTCTATCAATCAAACGTGTAAATACGCCACCCAAAGTTTCAATACCCAAAGACAATGGTGTAACATCAAGCAAAAGAACATCCTTAACTTCGCCCATCAAAACACCACCCTGAATAGCAGCACCGACGGCAACAACTTCATCCGGGTTAACACCTTTATGCGGTTCTTTACCAAAGATTTCCTTAACTTTTTCTTGAACCTTCGGCATTCTCGTCATACCACCGACAAGAATAACTTCACTGATATCAGATGGAGTAATACCGGCATCTGCCATAGCTTTCTTGCAAGGTTCAACCGTGCGTTCAATCAAATCCTCAACAATGGATTCCAATTTAGCTCGTGTCAATTTCATATTTAAGTGCTTTGGAATAGGAGAACCTGTGCTCATATCAGCTGTAATAAACGGCAAATTGATTTCGGTTTGTGTAGCTGAAGAAAGCTCAATTTTAGCTTTTTCGGCAGCTTCCTTCAAACGTTGCAAAGCCAATCTGTCTTGCTTCAAATCGATATTGTTTTCTTTTTTAAATTCCTCGGCCAAATAGTTAACCAAGCGTTGGTCAAAATCTTCACCACCAAGGAAGGTATCACCGTTTGTAGATTTAACTTCAAATACGCCATCACCGATTTCCAAAATAGAAATATCGAATGTACCACCACCCAAGTCATATACGGCAATCGTGCCGGAAGCTTTCTTATCCATACCATAAGCAAGTGCGGCAGCTGTCGGCTCGTTGATAATACGCAAAACTTCAAGACCGGCAATCTTACCGGCATCTTTAGTAGCCTGACGTTGACTATCGTTAAAATATGCCGGAACGGTAATAACCGCCTTTTCAATCGGTTCACCCAAATAACTTTCGGCAAATTCTTTTATCTTTTGCAAAACAATAGCTGAAATTTGCGAAGGAGCATATTTTGTTCCTTTAACTTCAACCCAAGCATCACCGTTATCACCTGAAACAATCTTAAACGGAACCAAGTTCTTATCTTTTTCAACTTCCGGAGAATCAAAACGACGACCGATTAAACGTTTAATAGCAAACAACGTATTTTCCGGGTTGGTAACCGCCTGACGTTTTGCCGGATAACCGACCAAACGATCAGATTCGGTAAATGCAACCATAGACGGCGTTGTTCTGGCGCCTTCTGAGTTTTCCAAAACTTTTGCTTCGCCACCTTCCATAATAGCAAAGCAAGAGTTCGTTGTACCAAGGTCAATACCCAATACTTTATTGCTCATATTAAAAATCCTTCTTTCATAGTTTAAATTAGCTTTCTGTTGTGTTATATAGGAAGTGATTTTTCGTTAAGCAATAGCTGAAAGCAAAAAAATTTCTTTTTATTAAAAAATATTTTCAAATACAAAAAAAAAGCCGTCCCAAAGGACAGCTCTCAATAAAGTTCAACGTAGCAAACGTTCTTCCATAAAATCAAGAAAATCAGCCTGTGCTTCCTTACAAAAGCCGTAACGTTCAATATAAAGACGGATTAGCTTTAGCTGATGCCCTCTGATAAGATACTGTTGAAGCGTTGTACTGAGTTCAAATTTTTCTATGTACTTTTCCAAAAAAGCATCATCTCCCTGCCGCAAATATTGCAACAGTTTTTCATCATCCAACTTTTCGGGTTCTGAAGGTACTTTTTTCTTTCGCGCTCTGGGCGTCTTTCTCGGAAAATTCAGAGACGTCGATGATTTGGTGAACTTTCTAATTTTTTCCAAACAACCGATGTCCCCGGACGCAACCACATTTTGTCTTTCCATTTTTTATAAAAATATTTAATTAGTAAACATGATAATTCAAATTTGCCCCGAGCCTAATAACTAACCCTCTATTTGTCAAGAAATAAAAAAAATATATTTTTTGTGACAAAATTTATTGACAAAACTTGCGAATCGTGGTATATACTATTTGTTTTCAAACATTATTTCACTTTATTAATTTAATTTATTATTAATTATGAACATTGTACTGCAAGTTCTGCCATGGATTGCTTATGTCATTCTGGCAGTGTGTGTAATCATGTTGGTGAAGTGGATTTTATCACTTCGCCGAGTTGTCAAACCATCTGAAGTTCACGTCGTCCGCCGGTCCAAGAAAACCGAAGTCTACGGCGACATTCAGAAGATTAACGCCGCACCGGTTGAAGGAGAAGCTCCCACAGCCCCTGCAAATGAAGTAGCAGGAAATGCGTATTACGCTATTCCGTTCTGGATGCCAATCTGGGGTGTCCAAGTGCAGATTTTGCCATTGGCAAACTTCTCTGTTGACCTCAACGACTATGAGGCCTACGATAAAGACCGTCTTCCATTTATGGTCGATGTGACCGCATTCTTTAGAATTGCAGATTATCGTCAGGCAGCTTCTCGAATTGAGAACAACAAGACACTGTCTGAGCATCTGACCAAGATTGTGCAGTCAGCTGTGCGTTCTATCTTGGCAAATGATTCTCTTGATGAGATCATGGGTCAGCGCTCCGTTTATGGTGACAAGTTCACCACTGAGGTCAAGAACAACCTCAAGGAATGGGGTATTGTTCCAGTGAAGTCCATTGAACTCATGGATGTGCGCGACAAACCAGGTGAGAAGGTAATCCATAACATCATGGAGAAGCGCAAGTCCTTCATCGACATGGAGAGCCGCAAGGAGGTTGCTAAGAACGGACAGATTGCTCGTGAGGCAGAGATCGCTGCCGAGCAGGAGATCGCACTGAAAGAGCAGGAGAAGACCGAGACCGTTGGTAAGCGTACAGCACAGCAGGAGAAGGAAGTCGGAATCGCCCATGAGAAGGCTCAGCAGGAGATTCAGGCTCAGGCAAAGGAAACCAAGACTCGCGAGATGGATGTCAAGCAGGTTGAGGTTATTCGTCAGGCAGAAATCGACAAGCAGAAGGTTATTGTCGACAGTAACGCAAAGAAAGAAGCAGGCAAGATTGATGCTGAGACGAAGGTTCTCGTTGCTGAGCAGGGTAAGGTTGCTGCCGGTCATGATGCCGAGGCACAACTGATTAGGACCACGAAGGAAGCTGAAGGTCAGCTTATTATTGCTCAGAACCAGGCTAAGGGTATCGAGGCTAAGGGTCTTGCAGATGCTTTGGCTAAGGAGAAGTTTGGTCAGGCAGAGGTTGCACCTCAGATCACTCTCGCTAAGGAGATTGGTGAGAACGAGGGCTATCAGCACTACCTCATCGAGATCAAGCAGGTTGAAGCCAACCAGGCTGTCGGTATCGAACAGGCTAAGAACCTCGGCAATGCCCAGATCAAGATTATTGCCAATGCCGGTGAGAGCATTCAGGGGGGCGTTTCGTCCGTCATGGATCTATTCACCGCTAAGGGCGGTCAATCACTGGGCTCCATGCTCGAGGCTTTCGCCGGTACTGAGCAAGGTCAGCAATTGCTTTCCAAGCTCTTCGGTCAGAAGACTGATCTGAAGACCGACAAGGGCGGCAAGAAGTGACTATGCAATGTGTAAAAAAAGAGAGAGAAGATTAATTTCTTCTCTCTTTTTTTTATCAAAATATCGGATTTCCTCGACTGTTAAAGTAATTCATCAACCCGTTTTTACAAAGCTTTTTATAAATCGGGCGATTAAGTTTCAATTCCTCAATAACCACCTTCGGACTGCAATTCGGGCAAATATTTTCCGTCTTCTCTTTACCGTTTTTAATGGTTTTAACCACCGCACTCGGCAATTCCGACTTACCGATACAAGAAGACAAATATACAAAACACTTATCATTCCCCTTCAGATATTTGATGGCCAATTTGCGCGCCAAAAGATTTAAGGTCAAATCGGCCTTACTTGCATCTTTGGTCCAAGGCGAACCGCCACCCACCGGACAAGCCGTCGAATAAAAATCACAAGCCAACTTACGTCCGGTCACTCCGCAATCGGCAATCGATGAATGGCAAGTATAAATCCCTGTACCATTCACAATCAAATTTTCCGGTTTTTGCCTCAGCACTTCAATAATAAACTTGCTCAAATCTTCTTTTTTACGCATCGGAACCGCAGCAATAGCCGTCTTTATTTTTCCGTTCTCATCCAAGGTAATTTGTGTCTTAATATCCAAGCCCAAATTATCAGATTTCAAAGCTTTTTGATAAAGCGCATTATTCAATTTTTTCGCCAAATAGAGTTCTTGATTAATAAGCCCTTCGCCTTTTTCGGCATACCCGACAAACACGCCTTGATCTCCCCAACCATCGGCATCAACACCCTGTCCGATTTCTCCGGACTGAGCACTGATTAGATTCGTTATTTTAAGATTTGTAATATCAATAGCATTATCCTGCCAAAGTCTATGGTATTCCTCATCATAACCAATTTGGCGCAAAGCCTTTTTAACAACGGCTCTGATATTGTTCAGTTTAACATGACCGGTTACTTCGCCGCCCAATATAATGTTATTATTTTTTACCATAACTTCCACGGCAAAACGAACATGCTCATCTTGTTTTAAGCAAGCATCCAATAAAGCACATGAAATATAGTCGGCTATTTTATCCGGGTGTCCCAAAGACACATATTCTGCTGTTCTATTCATAAATAATCTCCATTTTAGTCCTATCTTGTGTCGGACAATTAAGGTTAAATCCACACGAGGTTTTGTTTTACCTCACTCCCATTAAATAACGCTTTATTCATTTTATCAACGTTTTTTAATAATCAATTTTTTCTTTTCTTCTTCCGGAACAACAATACCGCAAGAAACAACATACTTTAATGCATCCTCAACACTCATATCCAATTTAATAACGTCATTCGCCGGCACCAAAATTAAAAATCCGGATGTCGGGTTTGGTGTGGTCGGCACAAAAATACTCAAACACTTTGTCTTCGGTAAATGATGCGCAAGTTCTCCCCCTGTTTCTCCGGCTAAAAAGCCGATAATCCAAATACCTTTACGCGGATACTCCAGCAACACTGCTTCCTTAAAAGATTGAGATTTAGGTGATAACACTGTTTCAAAAAGTTGTTTCAACAAAGAATACAAACTGGAAATCAACGGAATTTTAGAAACAATAAAATCACCCAACCTGACGAAGAAACGACCGATAAATCCGGTTGTGAACATACCGATAATAATCAAAGCACCAATCAGAATAGCAACGCCAACCCCCGGTATATAAGGAATTATTTCTTTAGAAACAACCTTTGGAGGAATAAGTGAGCGACTAAGCTTATCCGTCCACATAAACAATTCATATGCCATATAAAAAGTAATGGATACCGGCGTCGTCACCAGAATACCTGTAAAAAGATATGTTTTTAACTTAGAAAGCACATAACCAAAAAAGCTTGGCCGTCTCTTTTCTTCAATGGTTTTACGCAATTTCTTAATCTTCGATTTTTTCATTTAAGACCTCTTAATATCAATAAGTGTAAATTGTAAAGTTGTAGAATTATTCCAGCGATTAAACCGCAAATTACCGATAACATCATAACAAGCCTTGTTAGCGCTCAAAATTTCTTTCCCAATATCCGTATCGGCAATCTTAAACGCAATTGCAGAAAGACGTTCTTTGGTAAGACCGGTCAACTCACATTTAATATGACCGGCCCCTATAACGTATGCTTTTTGAAAATAAACATTACGCAAAAGTATAACCGGTTCCGGATTTCCTGTTCCAAATGGCTTCAATCGTTCAATCTCAGCACATAAATCACTATTAATGGCGGACAAATTCAAACATAAATCTACATTAATAATTGGATGCGGCGTTGCATTATTCAAACTCTTTGCCACATATTCACCGACAAACTCTCTAAACGCCGGTATTTGTTCTTCCATCAGAGAAAATCCTGCGGCCATTGTATGTCCGCCTCCCTTGGTAATAACACCTTTTTCTTTAGCGGCAATAATCAATGCACCCAAATCAACCCCATCTATCGAACGAGCAGACCCTTTAACCTCATCATCTTCTATACTCATCACAAAAGAGGGCAAATTATACCTTTCTTTAAGTTTACCCGCAACAATACCTATCACACCTTGGTGCCATCCTTTGCTTGCCACAAATGCCATCGGATAGGTTTGCGGTGTTCCTTCCAAAATTTCTATGGCTTGGGCCAAAACAAAACATTCGATATCTTTGCGCTCCTGGTTATAAGTATTCATTTCTGTTGCCAATTGCTCTGCCTCTATCGGATTAGTTGAGCACAAAAGTCTACTACCTACATACGCCTTTCCAACACGCCCACAAGCATTGATCCGCGGTCCCAAAACAAAACCCAAATGGTAGGCATCCGGCTTTTCATTAACACCAGCCGTATCAATTAAAGTTTTAATTCCCATATTCTTACGTGCAGACATGACTTTTAAACCCTGGGTTACAAAAGCTCTGTTTAACCCTATAAGAGTAACCACATCACACACCGTACCCAAAGCAACCAAATCAAGCCACTGCATCAAATTCGGTTCCGGCATTGATTCTGTATAAAAACCCTTTTCTCTGAGTAATCTGTTAACGGCTACAATAGTCATAAACACCACTCCGACCGCTGCCATATACCCCAAATCAGGACGTTCATCACTTTGGTCCAAACGTTTAGGATTAACCACCGCATACACTTTCGGGAGCTTTGTTTCTGCCTCATGATGGTCCAAAATAACAATATCTATTTTCTTAGCTGCCTCATCCAATATTTCAAAAGCAGACGTTCCACAATCTACAGTTATCACCAATTCAGCCCCAAAGTTTTCAAATTCTTCAAAGGCCAATTGGCTTGGACCATATCCTTCTTCTCGTTCCGGAATATGAACTGCCGTCTCGACCCCTAAATATGTCAAAAACAGCCGCATAACTGAAGTCGAAGTTGCACCATCCACATCATAATCACCAATAATACCGATTCTTTGATGAGAAATAACAGCCTCTGCGATACGCAAAGCAGCTTTATCCATATCTTTTAATATACTCGGATTAGGCATCAACGTTGAAAGCTTCGGATTCAAAAAAAGTGGTACTTGTTGCTCCGAAATATTTCTTAAAATCAAAAGTTTTGCCAGATTAACTGAAATTCCTAGATGCTTACACAACAGTTCAGCTTGCCGTTCATTTATATCAGCAAGATTCCAAACATTTCCGCCAAGCGAAAGAGATTGCACCACATCATCACTCATAACAAACCTTTAACTCAAAGATATCATCCTCAGTCAAGATAAATCATATTATCTTTATTTTTATTTAAAATTATGAAAAAACCAATTTTTAGCAGCTTGTTCTCCGTTTCTGGTCAACGTTAATACTATGATATCCGAATCAACATAAACTGCCCTTCTGGAAGGCCATGGAGCCGCAAAATTAAAAATATAATTTCTCAATTCCGGAGAATACGGAATTTTAGCCGGATCGACAAATTGCCAATATATATCAAAACCATCACTAACAAATCTTTGCGGATAATAAAAAGTAAAAGTTTTTTCCGGTAAATGCCACGGTATATAAGGCGCCGAGAGAGTATAGACATCAACAACCTCGCCTTTCTTAGGCGGATAAAATCTGGAACGAATATCAAGCGTTCCCCCTTGCACCAGAGCATATCGCCTATTTGGTAAAAATCTAGGATTTTCATCCAGTCTGCTGATAAACCTATCTACCAACGTTCCTTCTGCTCTAAATCCTAAGTTCCACACTTTTGCCGCAAAAGACATTGTATTAGCATTATAAAAAACTAACAATGATAAAGCCAGTAAACCGAAATTGCGAATAAAAGTGGTTTCCGAGGCTAATAAAATTCCACCGGCAAAAACGTAGATATAGGGCAAACTAAAAAATTCAATTCTCGGTTCCATCACGACATAACTGATATTTTCCGCCACCAATACAGTGGCTACTGATGACATCAACAATCCAATAACCGCGACAACAAAAAAACATATATTAGGCACTTTCTTGGGCAATTTTTTCCACAATATCGCCAAAGCAATAATGCAAATTCCTAACATTGTCTTTTTATAAAAACTACTGATGAAACTTTTAGAAACCACAAACTGATTAATTGAATTTTTCAATGTAAATAATATCTTACTCGGCAGATTTTTCAAATCAATTCCGGCCGTATTATATGTGGAATACTGCAATCCATACTTCTTTAAAAGATGCATTACCAATAAAAACAAGAGCAAACTGCTGATGACAACACAAACATAAGGAAAGTATTTTTTGACAATGTCTTTACAGCTTATTTTCTCAAAACACAAATCCCTCAAAACCAACGTAAAAAATATGACTCCTATCATATTAATAACCGGCGGATAACCGCCCAAAGCTAACATAAAAAGAATACTGCTCACACCAAAAGTAACTGTAGAATTAAAAATTTTCTTTTCTAAAAAATAATATACACCAGCCGCAACGGCCGTCCAAGAAAGGCAACTCAATGTAATAAAAGCAAAATAAAACCAAGATATCGTATAAGGTGCAAGAGTAATATTTAATCCGAGCAACAGATAAACATAATTCTTTTGAGGAACATTCCATAATTTCAATAACAACACCGCAGTTATTGAAAGAAAGGCCATTGCTACACCGACGGTAAGAACTGGTAAAACATTACCGGAAAATAATATTATCGGTAAGATAAACTGTGAAAATCTACCTTCAAATACACCGCTAAACAAGGGCGTATAATCTTTCACCCATCCCCAATCATGATTACCCCAAATAAAATGGAAAATAAACGGCAAACACCCCAAAAGTGTCAGCAGATATAATCTCCTCCAACACTTAAAAAAAGAAAATGTTTGCTTCAAAACAGTCATTTATTAATCCAAAATTTTATCGATAATATACAAGGGGCGATTCTTTACTTCCACAAAAATACTTGCAATATATTCTCCGATAATTCCCATAAATAAAATAGTAATACCGGAAAAAAACGTAATAACCGACATCAAAGAAGCCCAACCGACAATAGTTGCTCCATTAAAATAACAACAAACAGTCCAAATCATCAAAATAAAACTTAGCAAAGAAATTATCACTCCCGATAGAGTAATTAAATGCAAAGGAACAGTTGAAAAACCAGAAATCCCTTTCAATGCAAAAATAAGCATTTTCTTAAAAGGATATTTGGTTTCACCGGCTTCTCTTTTTTTTCTGTCATAATAAACATTACAAGATTTAAAGCCAACCAGAGGAACAATTGCTCTTAAAAACAAATTTTTCTCAGTAAATTTCTCCATAGATTTAACCGCACGCTTGCTCAAAAGACGAAAATCAGCATGATTTGCAACCAATTCAACTCCGAGAATTTTCATAATCTTATAAAAGAGCAAAGCCGTATATTTCTTAAAAAGAGTATCTGTGTCACGACGATTTCTCACCCCATAAACAACCTCATACCCGTCATAATAACGTTGTATCATCTCTTCTATAACTTGAGGATCATCCTGTAAATCTGCATCTATGGTAATATACATATCTGCCTGAATATTATACATTCCAGCAAGCAACGCAGCCTGATGTCCAAAATTGCGCGAAAAACAAATGCCCTGTATATTTTTATTTTTCTCATGAGCTTTTTCTATAATCTCCCAGGTTTTATCTTTAGAACCATCATTTACAAAAACCAGTTTACTTGTTTCTGCAATCAACTTTTTCTCTACCCATTTCTCTCTCAATTTACTCAATGTTTTTATGGTTTGAGAAAGAATAGGTTCTTCATTAAAACAAGGAACAATAATAACTAATTCTGCAATCTTCTCCATCATATCACCTCTTATACGGACTTATTACTTATCTTTATAATTTATAAAGCATAATTTTTCCATTAATATTTCTCGTTTTTACTATATAAAAAATTAACGACGAAGTTCATAAACTTTTTCTTTCAATTGCTCCAAACCATACCGATTATAGATAACAATGATAACATCATCATTAACAAAAACTGAATCCTTATGAGGATAGGGATACGCTTTATTCATAATAAAATCATACACCCCCGATGTAATATCTTCTGGCAACAAAGGCACAGAATGGTCTATAAAATCAACAACTGAATACAATTCCAACAAATTTGCTCCCTGCCACATTGCTAAATAAGGGAGAGACAGCAAAAATGGTTGATATTGTTCATAGTTCTCCTGATAATATGCCGGTCGAAGAGAAATATCGCCTGCTTGATAAAACCGATATTTCTTATGTAAATCAAACAACGGATCATTTTCTATGCGCGCTGAGACATCATCTAAAATTTTCATTTCCGCATCAAACCCTTGCTGCCATATCTTCAATGCCCGATAGTCGTTTAATGCATTAAACGGAATCAAAATAAGAATAAAAATCAACGCCAAACTTCTGCTTATTGGCATCTTAAATGAAAGCAACAAAGCTAAAGCGAAAACATAAACAAATGCAACCCCATAAAAATCCACTCGCGCCACATACTGTGTCGGCGGAACTACCAAAAAAGTTGTTAAAGACGTCATCCAGATTAAAATTCCAATTAAAACAACTATCATAAGACGTCTTTTGATACCGATTGCCTTAATTACGGCTCCCACAAAAGCAACCACCACCATTATACATAAAAAGAGTTTATAACCTTTTTCCATAAATGGTTGCGAAAGCACAAATTGTCTCAATGAATATCCTAATGTCAGAATAAACTTTTTGGGCATATCACTTAAAGCAATCAGCCCAAGATTATAAACATTTTCTGGATTAATAAAATACAATGTCAATTTAGCCAATACTGCCGCCACAAAAACATTTAACACCGTATATTTATAAGCATCAACCAGTTCTCGAAGTGTTTTTTGCTCCACCAAATAGGCCAAAATAATTCTCGCCACGAAGCAAACTGCAATGGTATTGATAACCGGAGGATATCCACCCAAAGGCAAATAAAAACAAACTATTGCCACAAGAGAAACAATAAATTTATGTGAAAGCTGACCGATTTTTTCCGAAAGATACAAACCTGCCAACGCAAAGAATACCCAAGAAAAACAACTGAGCGTAATAAATGTAAAATAAAACCAGGAAAGCGCATATGGTTCCGTAATAAAGAAGGTTATAAATACCACATAATTCAAACAAGTCTTAGGAATTTTCCAATAATTAGCCAACACCCACAGACCAAGAGTTAAAAATCCCAATCCCAACACATTGGTCATAACCGGAAGAATATGTCCTTGCATTAAGAAAAATGTCAGAACAAATTGCGTAAATCTTCCTTCAAAAACCCCTGTTGAAAGCAATAAGGGCTCTCTCATATAAGCCACATCATGGTTACCCCACATAAAATTCAGAGTATGATATAAGAAAACTAAATTCACCAAAATAAAACTGATAATCAAACTTTTAAAATCAGTTTTATCCGGATATAAAGCTATTTTTTTCAAAAATTCTTTCATCAAAAACCATCCCTGATATGTTTGAATTGTTCAGCAAGCATCTTCTTACCATTTTTTGTAAGAGCAATAATAGCATAATTATCATCCACATAAACCGCATTTTCAGACGGCCACACCCCCATTTTACCAGAAAGAAATTCAACCATTTTCGGTGTTATTTCTTGAGGATTGATTGACGTTCCTTCGCGTACAAATTTTTTTGGTGCATAGAAATTATAATATTCAAAAGCAATCCAATGGCGCGTATAAGGGATTTGCAATGTATAATATCCGTATTTCTCTAAAGCTTCTTTTTTATAAAAATGAGAGCGCGCAGGCAATTCCCCGGCCTGTACAACCGTATACAGACTTTCCGAATTATATGCCTCATTTTCTTGAATACGATTATTAATTCGTTCTTGCAACAGTGCTTCCGATTGAAAACCAAACAAATGCACTTTGGCAAAATAAAAGTCGGCTTTTAGGCTCAAAACAATCAAAACGACACTTATCAAAACAGCCGCATTTTTAAAGAATTTACAATTAGCATTCATCAATCCGGCAATACACATCAATACCAAACACGGGATTGCATAAAAATCCGTTCGCACCATAAACGCCGCCGGATCATATTGTGAAAAATAATTTTCCGGTGTTTCAAAAGTAAGCCATGCGGAAAATTTCAAACACAAAAGAAGTCCCGCAAAACACAAAATCAAAAACAATCTGTAGCCGAGAGCTTTCTCTTTTGTTATTTTATAAAAGACAAACATCAAAACAGCCAAACATATTGATACCTTTAAATATAGTGAAAAAAACGGTTGCGGCTGGATCATGCTTTGGGCAGAAAGCACAATCGTCGGGAATATTTTAGTAATTAGCACCATTACTCCCGGGGTTTGGTTGTTATACAAATTCATCATTACATTATGAGAAGTCAGCCACCGATAGACCACAAATAAGGTCAAAAATGCAGCCAAAACCGGCAAGATGTAAGAAACAAGATGTTCCAAACGATTTTTCAATTTATCATCACTTCTGATGAGTTCCAAAGCAACCGCACTAACAAACAAATTGCTTGAAGCCGGATACCCACCAACAACAGACAGCAACAAAACATAAGCCGATATTATATATATACAAAAGTGCTCCTTATTCGCTTTTTTGCAACACAACAACGCAAGCACTGCCACCAACGGCCAAGACAATTGACTGAAAACAATAAATTGAAAGTAGAGTATTTCATTAATGTACGGCAAAATCGCCGCAGCCACAATCGGCAACAGCGCAACATTTTTAAGCGGAAATTCAAAAAAACGAGAATAGAGCAAAACAAGCGCCAATGAATAAAGGACAAATCCCAAAAGAATATTCAAAACAGGTAAAATTTTACCCATCAAAGTCAAACATAACAAAAGATACTGGCTAAACCGTCCTTCTATCAAACCAGAAGTAAGTCGATTGTCCGTCAATAGCGGTTGCCAATCGTGATTTCCCCAAATAAAGTGAAATAACAATGGTGAAAAAACAACGCACATTGCCACAAAAGCATAAAACCATAATTTCAGTTCTGCCTTTTGTAACTTCATATATGATAAAAAAGTGGTCATACCCGTTACTTTTATCGTTACCCCCTTGACAGTTTATTTAGCAAAATTCTAATATATAGTAAACTTTTAAGGAGCATTTATGAGATATTTTTTAGCAACAGTCCTTTTCTTGTTCACCTTTTCTTCTAAAGCAGAAGAAATAAACATCGGCAATAAGGCTGTTTATGAAATAACCATTCCCAAAACAACAGAAGAAAAAGAACAAGGCTTAATGTTTATCAAGGAACTTCCCAAAAACCAAGGAATGCTATTTGATGTAAGAGGACATCCTTATGCCGCAATGTGGATGAAAAACACCTATATTCCCCTTGATATGCTATTTATTGATTGCGATTTTACAATCACTGATATCCATAAAAATGCCATCCCGCTATCTTTGGATAAAATATCAACTGCACAACCGTTTTGCTATGTTTTAGAAATCAATGGCGGTCAATCAGACAATAAAGAACTCTCTATCGGAGATAAAATTACATTCTCTTCACCTAAAGAACAGGTTGAATAATCCTCATCATTTCATATATCCGCTTTGTTTATTCATTCAAACAGGGAGGATAATATGAAAAGATTTTTATTTTTGCTTTTATCGGCAACTTTATTAAGCTCTGCCGCTTATGCCAAACATGACGGAAATTGCAAAGCCGGCTACATGGGCGGCGGCTTTTTAGATACTTCGGCACAACCGATGAGTGTTGCCGATGTACTAAAACAACCCAAAGAAACCTACGTTACTTTGCACGGACATATTGTAAAACAATTAAGCAAAGACACCTATAGTTTTACAGACGGAAAAGATAATCTGACTGTTGAAATAGAAAACAAATACTGGCACGGTCAAACCATTTCTCCAAAAGATAAATTGGCCATCGGCGGAGAAGTAGATCACGAAGACGGAAAAGTTATGGTGGATGTCAAATCACTCCATGTTGTCAAATAGCCCCGCTCAATCCACCTCAAAAGGTGGATTTTTCGTAAGCGGACATATGGAATAATTAATAAGATTCGTTAATTACTTTTAAGTCTTCTTCAGACATTTTCACCGGATTACGCCCATGATCCAAGCTATATCCCTTAATAGCCTCGTTCTTATTAAATAAAACTTTTGCCATCAGTGAACCGTCTTCATTATAGGCATCCAACATACCATGTTTCATACCCTTTTCATACGAAACTTCGCCCATAACCGCACCTGATGGATAATACCGCTTAACTTTACCCTCTTTGCGATTATGAACATACGGAACCTCATAAGACAAATTGCCGTCATTATCATAAATAAGGAACAAACCTTCCAAATTACCATTTGCATAATTGGCTGTTGATTTGATTTTTCCGTCTTCATAAAATTCTTTCGACTCTCCATCCAGAATATCATTAACATAATTGCTTTCTGCCACAACCACACCATCAGCATTATAAGTTTTTTCAATTCCCTCTTTTTTCCCATCAACATAGTTAGATTCGACAGAAAGATTTCCCTGTTCATCATAAAGCTTTGCTACACCATTAGCTCTAGCATTAACATACTCCATTTCCATTTTCAAAGAAGCATCTTCATAATATTCTTTGCCTGTTCCCTCAACTACTCCGTCAACATACGGTATTTCAGCCTTTACATGACCATTTTCATAATACTCTGTCTCAACGCCGTTCTTCACATCATCTTCATAAGCGACTGTCAATTTAACGTTTCCATCCGGATAATAGGCAGAAGCTATTCCATTACGCACACCGTCTTTATAATTAACCGAAAGATTTAAAGTACCATCTCTTAAATAAAAAAGACCTTCACCATTAACTTTGTCTTCTTCATAGGGAAGTATTGCTTCAGGTTCACCTGTTTCATAATAATTGTAGGCTTTACCATTCTTTTGTCCGTTTGCATATGTTATCTTAGATTTTGGCTGACCACTGCGATAGTAAACAACAAGGTCTCCAACAACATCACCATTGGCATAATTAAATTCTTCCGCTAAACTTCCATCAGGAAAAAAAACTTTAGACGGCCCTTGTTTTTGCCCATTTACATAAGTATAAACTTCTCTCTTACTACCATCATCATAGTATTCTGTTGCCGGTCCGTTTTTTACACCATTTTCATAAGATATCCGTGATTGCACAACACCATTAGGATAAAAAGTACGCACATAACCATTAATCTTACCATCTTTATAAGGGGTTTTATCCTTCATACTTCCATTTTCATAATACCCCAAGGCATTTCCTTCCGGACGCCCATTAACAAACGGCATATCAGAAACTTTTACCCCGTTTTCGTCATAAAAAGAGCCGACCCCGTTCAGTATTCCATTTTCATAAGGTAATTCACTTTTCTTCACATTATTATCGTAGAATTCTTCATAAATTCCGGTAACAACATCTCCCTTTGAATCGTACAAGACACCATTAATCATACGTGTATCTTCTTCTTTATAGGTATAATCAGCATAAACATCTGCCGTTGTCACCAAAATTCCAAATAATGTATATACCAACAGTAATTTCATCAAAATTCCCCTTTTTCAATATATAGGAAAATTTTAAGGACAAGGCATAATATATTCAAGTAAAAAGATATTTTGACCACATCATATGAACAATCTCTCTTCTTTTGAGAAAGCCCATAAAACTACTCAGCTAAGTTTCCCTTTTTATTAAATATCGTTAACGAAAACAAAACTGCAAGCAAAATTTCGCCAAGCCAACCAACACGAATACCTATATAATAACCAATAACAATTGAAAATAACTCTATAAAAGAGATCAAAAGTGCATTCAAACGCATAAACACGCCCCAATTATTTTGTTCCTTTTTATAAAAATACTCTACACCCCATTTACTGATAAACGCTGCCGCCAATGTTTTTAACAAAGCAAAAACAAAAAATACGACTATCATCACCCCCGCAACAACAAAAGAAATCATATTAGAAAAATAATCCAAAAATTCTCCAATACTTTCCGTTGTCCATGTTCCGTCTTTAAGATTTATTCTTTTAATTTCATTTGGTGTAATCAAATAAATAATATCTCTCATAACAAACAAACCGGTTTTTTCTTTTGGCAGCTCAGAAACAGCTTCTTTTGTATCCAACACTATCGGGAAAACAGAATTTTCGGAATTTAATTCATCCAATTTAATTTCAACGCGCTTATAAACGTCTAACGGCTGCACAACCTTACCGTTCTCAACAGTAATCGGCAAAATTTCACTTATATTTGCAACAACCTTCGGACGAAAATCACTATAGACTTGTTTCAAAATCAATAGCATAAAAATTGTTCCTAACACAGCCGTTGCCAAAAGAAAAATAAGTCCGTTTCCTTTTCCGGATTTAACATAATTAACAATTTTTTCCATGTTTGTTTTCCTCATTATCTCAAAACATTACAAATTGTATTGCAAACCTGCATCAATAGTCAAAGCCTTAGCTGAACCCGTTTCCTGTTCTATTTGACCATATAACGTCATATTCTTATAGCTATAACCGACACGAGCGGAAAGTACGGCATGATCACTATTGGCTTTATGAGAAAGCTTATATTTCTTATCCATACCCTGCATTTTAGCATCAATATCTTTATCAGGATCTAAAAATTCAACATAGTAAATACCACCAATTTGAATAGACAAAGAATTATCTTTATCAAAATTGAACTCTTTAGAAAGGTAAGCACCTAATCCCCCCTCAAGAGAGAGCATATTTTCATCATCCGTACGAATAGCATTAACTTTATGCCCTTCATCAAAACCTTTTTGATAAATACCCAATAAATTCAATTCTGCTGCCGGCGTCAATTTAATACCGCCATTCAGATCAATATTATGCCTGATTTCATTGGTCAAACCATACTGATAGGATTTTATATCAGAAGAAAATTTTCCAAATGATGTAACACGGTCATAAGAACCATCTTCATAACCTGCATAAAATTTAGAAAACCACTTCGTATTCCGATTAAAATCATAACCGGCCGGAACCCACAGACCCAAAATATTACTCTTTCGACTGGAATGATTATCATAATCGCTATCAAGCTGTGTAAGAGTCGCCCCAAAACCATATGTTATACCGTTATCCGCCTTACCTTTAACCATTCCATATGCACTATGTGCCGTTCCGTCATTTCCACCCAAAACGCTATCTTTATCACGGGAAATATCAATGTATTTATATCCACCCAAATAGTGTTCATCCGGTTTATTAAATAAGCTTTCATTAAACTGACGGCTCAAATGATTATAAACCAAAGAATTTTCTCGTCTAAATCCTGGTAATACGTCTTTACCGGTCAGGCTATTGGATAAACTACTCAAAGCTGCCGATGTTGATGCTTGCTTCAAATTGTCATAAAGTTCTAAATTATTACCATTAGTATAATTATATTCCAAAAATTCAGCAATACTCTTATCATCAAGCAGTGTATCAAAGGACTTTCTGTTCATGACCACATCATAGCCCCCCGAAGAATTGCTAACTTTACTAGCCTCAAACATAGCAGATTTTGAAACCGTATTCAAACTTGTAATATCAGCCACTTGTAAGGCTTGTGAAATAACATATTGGTCATCAAAGCTACCCAAAACACTCTTTTCGGAAACACTCATATCACCACTCAAACTCTCGGCAAAAAACCTTCCCCCCTGGCCCAAAATGATTTCACCACCACCCATGCTGCTCAGCTCAACCGAAGACAACGAATTAGTTCTGCCCTGATTATATATATCAATAACATCACCATTTTCTACAATACTGCCATACGTCCCATCAAATTGAACAGTTCCAGTATTTTCAAGAGTAGCGCCCTTTTCCAAATAAATACCGGTTCCGTTTTCCGCTCCGCTGACAACAACAAAGCCACTATTCTTCACTGTTGCACCGCTTTCGGCATAAATGCCATATGCAGAACCTCCTATAGCACTATCAACAACATAATCTATTTTTTCTCCATCAATTGAATAGGAATCATTTTTGCGCTCAATCTTAATCAATCCTTTGTTTTCTATACTGGAACCACTTTCTCCATAAATACCGACAGCCGTTCCATCTCTCATATTATTAATATTGATTGTACCGGAATTGATGATAGAAGCTTTTTTACCACCACGCATACCGGTAGCAACCCCATTACTGTAATTAACAATATCAATGATAGACTCAGAATTATTTTCATCTAAATTGTAAATAACGGCCTTTTCATCTTCATCCGGTAAATACATACCATATGCTTGATTATCATGACCGGCATTAAAAATACTGATAACTCCCCTTGAACGAGCTGTCGGCTTACCTGCATACATAGTACCATATGACATTGCATTATAGAGTTCCCGTCCGCCGTACATACCATAAACATTTCCGCTACCATTTTTCTTATAAATATCTATTTTTCCGTCAACACTACCATTGTCCGCATAGGCATTAAACGCAAACCAACTGGCCTTTGCCTGACCTCCCGAACCTGCTCCCGGAATATCATCTTTACTAATGGCCATACCATAAACATTACCATCGCCTTCACTAACCAAATTAATATTTGCCTCGGCACGATTTCCATACCAAAAGATAAGTCCGTTCGTTGCCGCAACATACCCATAAATACCATACATATCACCGTCACCGCGAATTGTAATATCACCATAAGAATTTCCACCCATAGACGCATAGGTATTATAAGCACGTACATCACCCAACAACCCGTATGTTACCCCACCACCGGTATGTTCAATTTCAATATTACCATAAGCCGTACCATTATACAAACTATATGCGTTAACTGCCTCCTTATACTGCGTAACATCAGCAATATGAGAATACATACCATAAACAGTACCGCTACCATTATCTTTGATTGTTATTGTTCCGATACCCACCGGTTTCTTGTTGGTATTTCCCTCTTCATCATAAGCCGCCACAAAAGAATTAAACACTTCCCCGCTATAGCCGTAAATACCATATACATCACCATTTCCCGTATTATCAAGATCTATACTTGAAATAGAATCAGGATAAACCGGAACCGAACGCAAATTAAACACATTTCTTGCATTGGAACCGATACCGATAAGTGTTGTATCATCCTCTTTAACAATATGAATATCATCCGCCACACAAGAATTTCCGACCAAATGTGTGTTTTCCGGACAAATAATATCCACACAGACATCCCCGGCCTTATACTGCCCTATCGGACACTCACCGATTTTGACACATCCTTCCCCAACTAATTGATATCCTTCGCCACATACAATATCTACACATTCACCATCCACCATATGTTGACCACTCGGGCAAGTATCATTTTCAACACATTCCGAGCCAACCAGGTGTGTGCCTGCTGGACATTCCATCCGTACACATTCCGAACCATTCCAATATTCCCCATCCATACATTGATAAGGGACAACACAGTCATTACCAATCAAAACAGTCCCTTCAGGACACTCAATCGGCACACATTCACCATCAACCAAATGTTGCCCTGTCGGACAAGTTTTCCCGGGTGTATCACCACCATGATGACTACCACCGCCTCCACCGCCAGACAAAGCAACTGCGGCAATACCACCGGCAGCCAAAGCACCCAAACCGATATATGTTCCCATATTACTGGAACCGGAAACTTTTGCAGACTTGGCAACCGGTGCCGCTGAAGTTCTTCTGACATAAGTAGTATTTTGTTGCTGATTAGAACGCACAACATATTGCTTTTCCGTTGTCTTCATCTCTGCAACATCAACTTTTTGTAAACAATCAACGTTTTCGGATGCTCCCAGTCTCACCAAACGATTATAAGTAACAAAATCTCTATTATAAGCAGCTGTACATAAAGCGCTCATTCCCTCTGAATTCACCGCATTGATATTGTAACCCTGCCTCATATATTGACGGACGGCAGAAATATGCCCGGTTTTAACACTTTGATAAACATAATCAGCAAAAGAAATTGCGTACGACAGTCTGGGGTTCAACCCCAAAAACAGCGCAACAACAAAAGCAACTGCAATAAGACGTTTCAACATCACTTGTATTCCAAATATACAATACTCTCAGCATAAAATAACAAATAATGTTTAATATTTTATTTATAAAAACACTAAAAAACCGCCCGAACAAACGGACGGTTTTTTCTAATAAAAAGATGCTTCACATCAATTAAAACATTCCGGGCATTCCTGCACCACCGGCAGCACCGGCACCTTCACCGCAATGGCAGTGAGATTTTTCCGGTTGCTCGGTAACCATAGCCTCTGTTGTTATCAACAAGCTGGCAACTGAAGCCGCATCTTGAAGAGCCGTACGAACAACCTTAGTCGGATCAACAATACCGGCCTTAATCATATCGGTATATTCACCGCTGGCTGCATTGTAACCAAAGTTAACATCTTTGCTCTCCAAAAGTTTACCTGCTACAACAGCACCGTCAACACCTGCATTTTCTGCAATTTGACGAATCGGTGCCTGTAAAGCACGACGAATAATGTCTACACCGACACGTTGATCTTGATTTTCCGGATTAACCTTTTCAAGAGCCTTTGTTGCATAAAGAAGAGCTGTACCACCACCGGCAACAACACCTTCTTTAACTGCGGCACGTGTTGCATTCAAAGCATCATCAATACGGTCTTTCTTTTCTTTAACTTCAACTTCAGAAGAACCACCGACACGCAAAACAGCAACACCACCGGAAAGCTTACCCAAACGTTCTTGCAATTTTTCACGGTCATAATCAGACGTTGTTTTTTCTATCTCTTTTTTTATTTGACCTTTACGGGCTTCGATAAGTTCTTTATCACCGCTACCATCAATAATAGTTGTATCATCTTTGGTAACAACAACACGTTTTGCCGTACCTAACATATCAACCGTGGTATTCTCAAGTTTCATACCCAGTTCTTCAGAAATCAACTGACCACCCGTCAAAACAGCTAAATCCTGCAAGATAGCTTTTCTTCTGTCACCAAAGCCCGGAGCTTTAACTGCACAAACCTTCAAACCGCTTCTGATACGGTTAACAACCAAAGTTGCCAAAGCTTCGCCGTCAATATCTTCAGCCACAATCAAAAGCGCACGGCCAGATTGCAAAACAGCCTCCAAAACCGGCAAAATAGCTTGCAAATTAGAAATCTTTTGGTCATAAAGTAATACATATGGTGCTTCATATTCAGCTGTCATCTTATCAGCATCGGTAACAAAATACGGAGAGAGATAGCCTCTGTCAAATTGCATACCTTCAACCACATCAAGTTCTGTTTCCAAACCTTTGGCATCCTCAACCGTAATCACACCATCATTTCCAACCTTTTCCATTGCGCGAGCCAAATATTCGCCGATAGAAGTATCACCATTTGCAGAAATTGTACCAACTTGTGCAATTTCTTCCGAGGTTTTAATAGCCTTAGAGCGAGATTTAACATCTTCAACCACAGTTTCCACTGCCATATCAATACCACGTTTCAAATCCATTGGGTTCATACCGGCAGCCACCGCTTTGCAACCTTCTTTAATAATTGCTTCAGCCAAAACTGTTGCTGTTGTCGTACCATCACCGGCCTTATCAGCTGTCTTTTGTGCAACTTCTTTAACCAGTTGAGCTCCCATATTTTCAAACTTATCGGCAAGAACAATTTCTTTGGCAACAGAAACACCATCTTTGGTGATTTTAGGAGCGCCATAAGATTTATCAAGCATTACATTACGACCTTTCGGGCCCAATGTAACTTTAACCGTTTTAGCCAAGATTTCAACGCCCTTAAGTATCTTTGAGCGAGCGTCAGTCCCGAATTTAATATCCTTTGCAGCCATAATTTTTCAATCCTTTCAAATATTATCTTTCAACAATAGCCAAAATATCGCCTTCTTTAATAATCAGATGCGGTTCTCCATTAACTTTAATTTCCGTACCTGACCATTTGCTAAATAGAATGTAATCACCGACTTTAACACTCATCGGTAAAACTTTTCCGTCAGTAGTTCTCGGACCTTCACCGGCAGCAACAACAACACCTTCGCTGGGTTTTTCTTTTGCTGTATCCGGCAAAATAATTCCGCCGGCAGTTTTATTCTCTTCTTCAACACGCTTAATTAAAACATTTTCGCGTAACGGTTTAACTTGCATTTCCTAAGCTCCTATTAAATATGTTTTTAAAACTAATACTTTAGTTAGTGTTTGGCTTTTAAAAAATCAAGCGTTCCGCAAATTATTTTTCAATATTTTTCAAAATATCGGCAATTTTTTTTGCCGCAATCTCGTTTGTAAAATTATTAAGTGTAATTTTCCTCGCTTTTTCAACCATTTGATAACGTTCTTGCGGATGTTTCAGATAATATTCTAATTTTTGCTTAAATTCATCAATATTTCTATACGTAGCCACGCTCTCACCATAAATCTGCTCAATTTCCGGCAAATAGTCCGTCAAAACAAATCCACCAGAGGCAACCGCATCATAAATTCTATTAGAAACAAATCCGTAATGGCTCATGTCTTCCCGGTGATCATTAAGCACAATATCTGCCCCGGCATAATATTTATAAAGTTCATCATTATCAATATACTGCCCTTTAAGATATTGCGGCGTCAAATATTTATCCCAGAACTTCCCATAAACACTCAGGTCAGCACCTGCTTCAACAGCATAATCAACAGACTTTCTGCCTCGCGTCGTGTGGTTAGAACCAACAAATAAAACGCCGGACTTCACAGCATTACTATCAGCCGGCTTAAATCTCTCTGGATTAGTAAACTGTGGCACATAATAGGCCATACTATTAATCGGCTTAATTATTTCATCAATCAGCTTCTGCGAAGCACATACCACCACATCAACTTCTTTTAATATATCCTCATGCAATCCCTCAATATAATACAGATACAAAATTCGCTTACGTCCGTCGTTTTTAACATCCGGCAAGTGTTCAAAATCATAATACCCCTTAAAATAGAGTACATTTCCCGCATGACCGAGTTTCAAATCATCATAATTTTCCCTAAAGCGATATTCCACCTTATAACCGATTTTCTCAAATCCGGTCCTTAAATCATCCGCCAAAAAGAAATCCCCGTCCTTTTTATAGAAATAAGGTGAAGAAGCACGCTCAGATGAAGGCAACACAAACACAATTTTAGAATAATCCAATCTCATAGCAGAAAACCAATATATTCCTGCCGCTAAAAAAACAAGTACACTGCAAAAAATAACTACCTTTTTCATGGAAAACACTTTATCTGTTATATTTAAATCCTGCAACATATTTCTGTTGACCTGCCACAAATTTTATGCTATATTCTTCCGCATATAATCATTAAGGATAAGCTTATGAACTTAAAAAATCTTATTATTAAAAATATTAAAAAGAGTAAAAAACTCTTTGCCGAATTTGTATTTTGTTTCATCCTTTCGTCATGTGCTCTAACCATCAACCCTTATTTTACCTCCCGCATTATCGGATGTTTCAACATCGGTTCCAAAGAACTCGTATTGCACGATATCTGTTTTTGGCTATCCTTATTCATCATATTCAAAATACTGCAAGCCATCGTTCAATACTTTGTTCGCATCACCAAAGAAACGTTTTCAACAATGCTTATTTCAAACATTGTTTCAGACCTGTTCAAACAAGCTCACTGTCATAATCTCCGCTATTTTGATGATGAAATGACCGTAAGAATTTCCACCGCAATCACCAAAACAGCCTCGCTCACACAAAGTATATTGGCAGCGGCATTATTTGCACTTTTCCGCCCTCTCATCAACTTTTGCTTTGCATTCGGAATCATTTGTTTTGCCAGCCCGAAATTAGGATTAACTTTGGCCTGCATCTGTTTGCCTTTTTTCTTTGTTCTAAAAATTATGGATAAAAAAATCAGACAACTTTGGCATATGCGCGGAACCGCCGAAAGAGATTATTTAGGCTACATCGGTGACAGTGTAACCAATTACAAACTTGTACGCTACACCGGTTCTCTTTTTACGGAAAAACTTAAAGCCTATGCTTTCCTAAAAAAATATCTTCGTATTTCATATGATTGTGAAAGTCTGCGTGCTTTATACAGTACAATACTTTTTGTTTTGGAAACCACCTTTACGATAACCTGTTATTTCAGCATATTATACTTCTCAATCAAAGAAAATCTCTCTTTAGCGGACGCATTCTTTGCTTTCTCTGCCGTCAGTATGCTCAACTCCAACTTAAATCAGTTAAATCGCTTCTGGCAAGAATATTCCCAAGACAGAAGTGAAATAGCCTCTCATCTGGAATTGATTTACCAACCGATAGAAATCAAAGACAAGCCCGATGCCAAGCCCCTAAAAATAAGCAAAGCCACCATCAATTTTAAACATATAAATTTTGCTTACACCGATGATAAAAACATTTTCAACAATCTCAATCTGACCATTCCCGCAGGACAAAAGGTTGGCCTTGTCGGTCTGTCCGGTGCCGGAAAATCAACCTTAATCAATTTACTTCTGCGCTCCTACCTACCCCAATCAGGTCAAATAACCATCAATAAAAAAGACATTGCAGACATAACAGAAACATCTCTGCACAAAAACATCGCTTACGTTCCGCAAGATGTAACCTTATTTAATCGCTCTTTATATGAAAACCTGAAAATAGCTAATCCCAAAGCCGATAAAAAACAAATAATAAAAGCCTCACAACTGGCCTACATTGATGACACCATCAAAAAGTTAGATAACGGTTACGACAGCATTGTCGGCGAAAGAGGTATTTTGCTCTCCGGTGGTGAACGCCAACGCATTGCCATAGCCCGCGCCATATTACAAGATGCACCGATATTGATTTTGGATGAAGCTACTTCCGCCCTGGATAGCGAAGCCGAAATAATGGTGCAAAAAGCTATTGAAAACCTCATGAAAGAAAAAACCGTTATCGCCATTGCTCACCGCCTGTCCACACTTCGCTCGATGGATAGAATAATCGTATTAGACAACGGCAAAATCATAGAAGACGACACCCCGCAAAATTTACTGTCACAAAAAGAAAGTTTGTTTAAGCATCTTTTTGAACTGCAAACGGATGGCTACCTCAACACCTCAATAAAGGGAGAAACAAAATGAACGTATGGAAATTTCTCTTAAAACTTATCGGCAGGTGTAAATTTTGGTTTGTGCTCTCTTGTGTGTTAGCACTCATCCCCTCTTCTTTATCCGCTTATGGACACGTTTACTATGCCAAAATCATCAGTTATATCGGCACGCACTTTCAAAATATCATCACACCGGATATCATCAACTACTTCATCATATTAGCCCTAATCTATTTAAGTGAAGACATCATAGACGGTCTCCGTATGTGGGTAGATGCCCGTGTAAAGATTCGCTACCAAGACACTCTGCATACAACTCTGTTTAACCACAATCATCATCATTCGGCAAACTTTTATAATACTGAACAAACCGGCGTTATTATCGCCAAAACCGGCAATTTAACTTTCAATATGTTTAATATTTTTGCCGATATGCGTATGATGATTTTTCCCGAAACGGCCTTTTTCATCACCACTGCAATTTTGCTCTGCCAAGTTTCATTAGGTCTCGGATGCACTTTAATCGCCCTTCACATTATAAATATAATTACAATCTGCTTCTTATATAAAAAGCTCAAAAAATATGCCAAAACATCTGCCAAAGAAGAAAGCATCGCCGCCGGACATTTGGTTGACAGTATTGCTAACGCGAGATTAGTCAAAAATTCTGCCGCCATACATCATGAACGTCAAACCTTATATCACAAGCTAAAATCGTTTATTCGCGCCAAGATAACAGAAAGCAAAGTCGGTGGCTTATCAAATTTTCAAAACACTCTGTTAAACATCATATTTATGCTTTTGGATTTTGCCGTCATTGTCATTTTCTATAATTATCAGAACCTGACGTTAGAAAACATCATCTTATGCGTTACCTTATTCTTTCGTCTGCAAGGTCACGCTCAAGACGTCGCCCAATTTTTTGACCGGATGCAAACCCGTTTAGGTACCATAGAAGATGCCATAGAATTTTTATATCACCCCAAAGAAGTAACCGATACCCCCAACGCAAAAACCTTAAAAGTAAAAACCAACGCTATAGAGTTCAAAAATGCTTCGTTTTCTTATAAAAAGGATAAACCGTTATTTAAAAAATTAAACCTTACTATCGCCCCAAACGAAAAAATCGGTTTGGTCGGTATATCCGGTTCCGGCAAATCTACTTTAATCAATCTTGTTTTGCGTGCGTTTGACTTAAACGGCGGTAAAATCTTGATTTCCGGACAAGATATATCCAAAGTTACACAATATTCACTTCACCAAAATATTGCCCTCATCTCCCAAGAACCTTGTTTGTTTAATCGCTCGATTATGGAGAATATCCGCTTTGCCAAACCCAAAGCAACCGATGAAGAAGTTTTTAAAGCCGCCAAGCTTGCCCACATTCATGATACCATTATCAAAATGCCCAAAGGTTATAACAGTGTTGTCGGTGAAAGAGGTGTTAAGCTTTCCGGCGGAGAACGTCAACGTATTGCCATTGCCGCCGCCATCCTTAAAGATACCCCGATATTGATATTGGATGAAGCCACCTCCGCCCTTGACAGTCAGTCGGAAGCAGCCATAGAAAAGGCCTTAAAAAATATCATGAAAAACAAAACCGTTATTGCCATTGCTCACCGTCTTTCAACCCTAAAAAATATGGATAAAATCGCCGTACTTGATAACGGCGAAATCATAGAATACGGCACTCAAAAAGAATTACTTAAAAATAAATCCGGCACTTTCCACCGCCTCTATAAGCTCCAGTCAGACGGCTATTTACAAAATTAACCAAAGTAAAAGGGGCGTAGCTCACGCCACCCCCCTTATTTACTTTGTTGCTCTTTACTTCCCTTCTTTCTGGACATACTTTTTAAGAAACGCTGCCATGTTACTATAATATGGACTCTGCATTAAGTCCTTATAGTTTCTTTGGTTCAAGCCCCATTTCTCAGCATGAAGAGTAATGACTTTCTTGAGACTGTTTTCAATTTTACCGCACGCAGAATCTTCATTGGTGTTAACAACGGTTTTAAATGTGCTGTCATCCATGCAAAAATTCTGCACATATGTTAAACCATAGCTAACCAACTTCTCATACTCACATGTCAGAAGATACACTTCCGTGCGAGGATGAAGTCTTTGCAAAATCAGAGCTTCTTTATCTCCGCAGCTTCCGCCACGCAAGACCTCAATTTCACTCTGAATTTCCAACTCATCCATCGCAACACTCTGTAACTCTTCAGAAAGACTTGAAATATCATCCGGCAAAGTTTTACCTCTGGCCATCAGACGAACCGCCTCTTCAGCCTGCTCTTTTTTCCAACCATCAAAGGGGAAGTACCCCTTTAAGACCTCACTCGAAGAAGTAGCGACCTCCAGAAGATTGTCTCGCAACTTCTCCTGGATTTTCTCATCGTTATTGAAAAACTTAATCAGCTTCTCAATATCGCTGATACCTTCAGCATTTGCAATAACTTGCTTAACCAGATACAGCCAAGCCTTGCCGATAAGTTTCTCTCTCAAGGTTGCAAGATTGTCAATAATGACTGAGGTTTCACAACCATGCTTCAGAGCAAGATATAGCCATACGGCAGCCTCTCGTTCCTCAGACAGAGGCTTCATCATCTTGGCCCACTCTTCAGGCACTTCATCGGTGTAACCTTTGAAAAAGTCCATGAAACCCTTTGAGGCAATTTTTCCAAGAAGACTTGGCAACAAAACCTTAACATAAGGATTAATCTCCTTTTTGCCATAGTTCTGAGCAATCTCATAGCGCAGAACAGCATAGCTCTTGGCGTGGAACGTCATCAGATAAACAATACTATCTGATATATCCACTTTGCTGTCCTTTGCCACAATCACACAATCAGCGACAGTAAGCATGGCCTCGTGGTTTAGCTCACTAGGCTCAATCTTCCTCAACTCCTTGAGAAATCTTGGGAGCCAGACACTCGGCTTTGCTTCAATGAAGTTCCGCGCGATTATCCAGTTATCCTTGCCTTCGTACGGAGCCTTCTCATCAACTCCAAGCACTTCCCATGCCTGAAGTGAATCAAATGCGGAAGGAACTGCTTTTATAATTAAGAAAAGTTGATGATCAGGCATGCTTCTGATGAAATCAAGGAGATACTTTCGGCTCGGGGTATAATAGCCCATCGCCTCAATGATCTTTTCAATCTTCCCCGTTCTGATGATGGTTCTCAGCTCGTCCTCTGTCTTAATACGAGATAGCATCGCAAAGTTTCCCTGCTCAAGCAGCTCAATCTTGGTTTCCATTGACCAATACCTTTTGTTCAATGCCTCTGCATCAAAGCCCAACTTTTCAATGGCTTTGAGCTCTGCCTCCTTGCCTGGAAGGAACAATTCTCCAGCATAATTGTGAGTTGTTCCCCACGTTCCGGAATAGTGCTTTAATTTAAGCGTCTTGTGCTTAACACACCAAGTCGGAAAGAGTTTTTTCATCACTGCAGCGTATGCTCTCAGCACGCGCTCGCTAAAAGAGATTTTTCTCATAAATAAAAAAATTTTAATTAAAAAACTACATCAACGAGCGTTTCCCGAAGATGATCCACTGAAACCATGAACCAAAACACGAGCACTCCCCCAAAAGGCATATAACCTTAAAGAGCAACTTCACATCTATAGTAATCATAATATCAGTAAACAGGACAATTCTAACACTTTTCTAGACTAAAGTCAATATTCTTTCGTCTAAAAAATTACAAATTCCATTCAAAAATTCTATATTCACTCAAATTATAAAAATCGCGAATTTTCTTTATAATCTCGCTGTCTTCTGCATTGCTCTGTTGCAACTGTTTATATGGATTGGTGCTAAAAAATAAATTTCCCTCGTTATGAATATACTCAAAGTTATATGGACAAGCTTCATCATAAAGCGAACAACCTAAAAAGTAATTATGTGCTTTATCTATTCTTAGCCAATTTAATAATGTCGGCGCAAAATCCAAAGAATTCTTACCATTAACATCCATTCGCGTCGGTTTTACTCCTTCATACCATATAACAAACGGCACCCTATCCATAAAATGATTTCTGAATTCATGAAAAATTGCTAGCTTATCGGCGGTAGGCGGAAAAGCATGATCCGTCGTCAAAATCACTGCCATTTTATTTTTTAAGGTATCATCCTTCTCAATTTTTTTCATAAATTCCCCAAAACGTCTATCATATTCGTGCAAATTATTCAGTTCCATATGATTAGCGCCAACCGGATTTTCATACACAGTATATCTGGTGGAATACCCCATATGCGTTCCTACATTATAAAAACCGATAAAATACGGCTCTTCCAATCTCTTTGATTTAATCAAATCCGCTAAATAATAAAAAATTTCTCCATCTGTCAAATCTCTGTCATCAGCAATAAAATCCCCCGCAGAAAAAACCTTATCAAATCCCATTTGCTCCAAATATTTCACCAGACCATAACTGCGTTTATGTGCACAGATAAAATAACTGTGATAGCTGTTTTCCAATAGTATTTCCGGTAAAAATACAATAGCAGATTTAGATAACTTTTCCATGTCATCTGCATTCAAATCAAATCCGAGCTTTTCACCACCTGCATATTGATAAGAAGAACCAAGTTGACCTCTCAGACCGCGATAAGTTGCCGCCGTATGGTTATAATAATTATCAAACCACAAACCAATATCCATAAAATATGACATATTCGGGGTTAAACCTGCATAGTCATTAAATTTATCAATCATATTAAGGGAAAGTCCCTCGGTAAACAGAGCCACAACATTTTTTCCTCTCAAATCCGGAATATCTTTTTCATTCGTATTTTGATAAATCCAGTCTTTGCCATACAATTGCATTTGTTGTTCCATCTTTTGTTTCTGCGGCTTAAAATAAAGCTGTTCTGCATATTGTTCAAAAGTTTTCACAAACGAAGTCATCGGACGTGTTTTATCACAAAAAACATAAAAAATCAGTACCGGAACCGCTAACAAATAAACAAACTTTGATAATTTAACGGATTTATTTCCCCTCATTACCCAAACTGCAAGAACAAATACAAAAATAATGCCCAAAGACGAATAAACAACTTCTTTGCTCACGGAAGACACTTCTGTAATATTTGCCAACGTCAAAACTTCCAATAATTTTCCGGTATTAAAAACAGATGCCAACTGACATCCTAGGGCAAAACCATATAGTGTCACCAAAACCATCGATAAAATTTTATTTTTACAAAATATCGGCAATAAAATCAAAAAAACTGCAATATTAGAAAACAAAAACGACAGCAGATACTCGTAATTTCCTTCATAACAGAGAATACAGCTTATAAAAAGGCAAAAAACAACAAAGATACTTATAAAACGTACAGGTACAATCATCTAAAACCTCAACATATACGCCAATTTTAATAGGAAAAATTTAATTTTTTACTAATTCAAAATCATAAAGGAGCAATCACATTTCCATAAATTTAAGCATTGACTCACAAAACTATTTATCTATACTAATCTTATAAATAATATTATACAGATACCTTTTTGTCTTACTCACTAAAATTTTTATCAAAATGAAAAAAATCTATTCTAAGCCGGAGCTTAAAGAAGTTTCTTTCAAGCCCCAAAAACCGTTGTGTGGCGGTTATTATTCCACACCGCGCAGCTGTTCCGGAGTTATTTTAATTCTCATTCTCTGCGCCGTCGGTTTGTATTGCATCTTCTAAAATGCTCACATTTCACACAAAAAAGCACCCCGAAAAGGGTGCTTTTTTAATAGATGAGATAAAGTACAAAAAAAGCTCCTAATAGAAGCCTCTTCTGTAAACAAATTTGAGATGGATAGAAGACAACGTCCGGTGGCAAAAATTTTAGTTTACATGATAGTAAATAAATTTTTGCCAACCGGCTTCCATTGACGATTAGACACTCAAATTTATTATTTTACGGTAACTTTACCGCCAGCCTTCTCGACTGCTTCAACCGCACTCTTAGATGCACTGTCAACAGTGATATTAATAGCTGAAGTAACAGCACCGCGAGCGAGCAAACGAACACCATCATATTCTTTAGAAATAACATTAGAAGAAAGCAAGCTTTCCTTTGTGATTTCTTTAGCGTTCAACTTACCGGCATCAATAGCCTTTTGGATAGTATCCAAATTAATAACGGCAAAAGTCTTGGCAAACGGATTTTTAAAACCACGTTTCGGCAAACGACGGTAAACAGGCATTTGACCACCTTCAAAACCGTGAATAGAAACACCGGAACGAGATTTCTGACCTTTCTGACCACGACCGCAAGTCTTGCCTTTGCCGCTACCGATACCACGACCAACGCGAATACGATTTTTCGTTGCGCCTTCGTTATCTCTTAATTCATTAAGTTTCATTTTCTTTACCTTTACATTATCTCAATTAAAATCAAAAACTATTTACTTTCGGGCTAACCTCAAAAAGCTTTGGGGCCGGAGCGGAAAATCCGCTCCTTTGCCCTTAAGCAATTATTCTTCAACTTTAATGAGGTGAGCAACTTTGTTAATCATACCTCTAACGGCAGGTGTATCTTCCAAAACAGAAGTACGACCAACCTTGTTCAAGCCCAATCCCTTCAAAGTAGCAATTTGCTCTTTTCCGTGACCGATAGAACTTTTAACCTGAGTAACCTTAACTGTCTTTTTAGTAGCCATGATTAAGCCTCCTCTTTATCGGTTTTAACGTTAGAAGTGTTCTCACGACGGCTTACAATATCGCCAACTTTCTTACCGCGTTTTGCAGCAATCATACGTGGACTGTTAATAGCCTTCAATGCAACCATAGTTGCCTTGATCATATTGTAAGGATTGTTAGAACCCAAAGACTTTGCAACAACGTCTTGTACGCCCAGTACTTCAAATACTGCACGCATCGGACCACCGGCAATAACACCAGTACCGGCAGGAGCTGTTCTCAAAACGACCTTACCGGCGCCAAAACGACCGGCAACATCGTGGTGAAGAGTTCTGCCTTCACGAAGCGGAACACGAACCATGTTCTTTTTAGCTTCGTTAGTTGCTTTAACAATAGCTTCCGGAACTTCAGCTGCTTTACCAGAACCAAAGCCGATACGACCCTTTTGGTCACCAACAACAACCAAAGCGGCAAAAGACATTGTACGTCCGCCTTTAACGGTTTTAGCAACACGATTAACAAAAACCAGTTTCTCAACTAATTCTTCTTTTTTCTCTGCCTTATTATTATGGCGTTCTAAAGATTGTGCCATTGTAACCTCCTAAAACTTCAATCCGGCTTCACGAGCAGAATCTGCCAAAGCCTTTACGCGACCATGATATACATAGCCACCGCGGTCAAACACAACTTCGCTGACGCCATTTTTAACGGCACGTTCAGCAACGACTTTACCAACATACTGAGCAGCTTCAATATTAGAAGACTTAGTAATATTGGCTCTTACTTCTTTATCCAAAGTAGACGCAGAAGCAACTGTTGCACCTTTTGCATCATCAATAACCTGAGCATAGATGTGCTTACCGCTGCGAAATACAGACAATCTCATCTTTCCATTAGCAGCAGCCTTCAAAGCGGTGCGAACACGCGCTTTTCTTTTTTCATATAATTTTTTTGGTGTATTCATTGCTTTACATCCTATTTCTTCTTACCTTCTTTACGACGTACATATTCGTTGTCAATACGAATGCCTTTACCTTTGTAAGGTTCCGGTTTTCTATATTTACGAATTTCTGCCGCAACTTGACCAACTAATTGCTTATCAACACCGCTGATTTTCAAAACGGTTTGAGATTCACAAGCAATTGTAATGCCTTTCGGGGTTTCAAACGGTACATCGTGGGAGAAGCCAAGGCTCATAACAAGGTTCTTACCTTCCATACGAGCTTTGTAACCAACGCCAATTAATTCAACGCTCTTGCTGTATCCAACGCTAACACCTTTAACCAAAGAATTGATTTGTGCGCGTGTGGTACCCCATAACGTTCTGGCTGTACGACTCTCAGAATGCGGTGTAACAACAATCTTGCCATCTTTGAGTTCAACACTAACGTGAGAATCATCATAAGCAAAACTTAATTCACCCAATTTTCCTTTAACGTTAACAACATTTCCGTTAACAGAAGCTGTAACGCCTTCCGGGATAATAACTGGATATTTACCTACTCTTGACATCCGCTTTTCTCCCTAGAATACTTGACACAAGATTTCGCCGCCGACATTAGCTTTTCTGGCTTCGTTGTCGCTCATAACACCCTTCGGTGTAGAAACAACTGAAATACCTAAGCCGTTATAAACCCTCGGCAGGTCCTTAACACTGGAATATACACGACGTCCCGGTGTGGAAACGCGATAGATTTCAGTGATAACACTTGTACCTTCAAAATACTTTAATTGAATATGGAGTTCATCAACACCAGCGCGAACATTAACCTTTTCATATCCGGCAATGTAGCCTTCGCGTTTCAAAACTTCCAACACATTTTCACGCAAGCGAGAGGCCGGTGATACAACATCACTTTTCTTCGCTCTTTGTGCGTTTCTAATGCGTGTGAGCATATCGCCCAAAGGATCAGTCATAGACATAATATCATCTCCTTACCAGCTTGATTTTACCAAACCCGGTATCTCGCCAAAGCTTGCCATGTCTCTCAATTCAACACGGCTGACACCGAATTTTCTGTTATAACTACGTGAGCGTCCTGTAATCTTACAACGGTTTCTAATTCGAACCTTCGAAGAGTTACGCGGTAACGCTGCCAACTTCAAAGTCGCTTGGAATCTTTCTTCTTCCGGAGCGTTCTTGTCGTCGACAATTGCTTTTAACTTGGAGCGAATGTTTGCGTATTTGGCAACCATTTTCACTCTTTTCAAGTTTCTGTATACTGAACTTGTTTTTGACATCGTAAAATCTCCGCTTATTTCTTATATGGTAAGTTGAAAGATGTGAGCAAGAACTTAGCTTCCTCATCGGTCTTGGCTGTTGTACAAATAACTATATCCATACCTCTAACCTGTTCAACTTTTTCATAGTTAATTTCAGGGAAAATAATTTGCTCTTTAATGCCAAAAGCAAAGTTTCCTTTTCCATCAAAGTTCTTTCCGGAAATACCGTGAAAGTCTCTGATACGCGGAAGAGCCATATTAATCAAACGCTCCAAAAAGTCATACATCTTGTCAGAACGAAGAGTTACTTTGCAACCAATCGGCATACCTTCTCTTAACTTAAAGGTAGCGATAGATTTACGAGCAGAAGTAATAATCGGCTTTTGACCAGCGATCATAGCCATTTCTTCGACTGCATTGTTCAACTTTTTCTTGTCTGTAATGGCATCACCAACGCCCATATTCAAGACAATCTTTGTCAACTTCGGAATCTCGTGCGGGTTCTTGTAACCGAACTTTTCCACAAGAGCTTTCTTAATGACATCATTATACAATTTTTCAAAATTAGTCATCAAATTATCTCCTAATTATCGATTACTTCGCCGGTTTTCCGAGCAACGCGCTTTTTCAAACCGTCAACAGTTTTAAAGCCGACTTTAGAAGCCTTGCCGTCTGCTGTAACGATTGCAACGTTAGAAACTTGAATAGCTGCTTCTTTGGTAACAATACCGCCTGCAGATGTTTGGCTCGGCTTAGTGTGTCTTTTAACAAGGTTAACACCTTGAACAACAACTTTACCTTCTTTCGGCATAGCTTTCAAAACTTCACCGGTTTTGCCTTTGTCATCACCTGCGATAACGATTACTTTATCACCTTTTTTAATCTTCATTTTGCTCATTACAAAACCTCCGGCGCTAAAGAAATTATTTTCATAAACTTTTTCGCACGCAACTCTCTGGTAACAGGTCCAAAGATACGAGTACCAATAGGTTCACCATCTTTGTTTACCAAAACAGCTGCATTGCTGTCAAAACGGATAACACTACCGTCTTTACGTCTGATGTCGCTGGCTGTTCTAACGATAACTGCACGTTGAACATCACCTTTCTTTACACGCCCTTTAGGCATTGCATCCTTAACGGAAACGATGATAACGTCACCGACGGAAGCATGCATTCTCTTGGAGCCTCCAAGAACTTTAATGCACTGCACCTGACGTGCGCCAGAATTATCTGCAACATCTAGGTTGGTTTGCATCTGTATCATAATTCAATTCCTTCCTAACTAGGCATTTTCATTATTACTGATTACAGTCCAAGTCTTTGTCTTGGAATAAGGTTTAGATTCAACAATCGAAACAATATCCCCTTCTTTGAACTGATTATTTTCGTCATGAGCAGCAAATTTCTTACTTCTCTTAACGATTTTCTTATAAACAGGATGCATAACCTGACGCTCTACGCTGACTACGACAGTTTTATCCTGTTTTGCACTAACAACAACACCTTGAAGAATTCTTTTAGGCATCTTTTTTTCTCCTAACTATTCTTCTTACGCTCTGTTAAAAGCGTATTGATTTGAGCTACTTCTTTACGAATCTTAGCGATAGCAGATGTGTTTGTAAGCTGACCTGTAGCCTGTTGAATACGCAAACTCAATTGCTCTTTCTTGCATTCTACGAGTCTTGCTTCCAACTGATCTTCGCTCATAGCTCTCAAATCTTTAATTTTTACCATTATGCTTCTCCTTGATCAGAATTCAAGCGTTTAACAAATTTGCTCTTAACGGGCAATTTTGCTGCACCTAGCGCAAATGCTCTACGTGCTGTGTCTTCATCAACTTCAGCAATTTCAAACATAATACGTCCAGGTTTAACTCTTGCTACCCAAAATTCAGGAGCACCTTTACCTTTACCCATACGAACCTCAGCAGGTTTATCTGACACAGGAACGTCTGGGAAAATTCTAATCCATAGTCTTCCGGCTCTTTTCATTTCACGGGTAATAGCACGACGGGCAGCCTCAATTTGGCGTGCGGTAACGCGCTCCGGTGTAAGAGCTTTCAATCCGTATGAACCGAAACTTAATTCAGATCCGCCTTTAGCAACGCCGTGAATACGACCTTTATGCTGTTTACGGAACTTTACACGTTTTGGACTTAACATCTTAAAACCTCAATTCTTACTTTTGTTCAGCCAATTTCTTGTCTTGTGCCATCGGATCGTGAGCCATTATCTCACCTTTATAAATCCAAACTTTAACACCACATGCGCCATAAGTTGTATGAGCAGTTGCGGTAGCATAGTCAATATCAGCACGAAGAGTGTGCAAAGGTACTCTGCCTTCACGATAATATTCGGTTCTGGCAATTTCTGCGCCGCCTAAACGACCGGAACAGCAAACCTTAATACCTTCAGCACCCAAACGCAAAGCAGATTGCATAACTCTCTTCATCGCACGACGGAAAGCAACACGTCTTTCCAATTGTTGTGCAACAGATTCTGCAACCAACTGTGCATCCAATTCAGGTTTTCTAACTTCCAAGATGTTTAATTGAACTTCAGAATCGGTCAACTTTTGAATGTCTTTTCTCAACAACTCAATGTCTTGACCCTTCTTGCCAATAACAACACCCGGTCTGGCTGAATGAATGGTAACTCTTGCCTTCTTTGCAGGACGTTCAATAACGATTCTGCTAATGCCGGCTTGAGCCAATTTGTTCTTCAAAAATTTTCTAATTTTTAAATCTTCGTGGAGGTAATCGGTGAAGTTCTCATCAGCATACCAACGAGAATCCCATGTGCGGTTAACACCTAAACGAAGACTGATCGGATTTACTTTCTGTCCCATTTATTTTACTCCCCACGCTCTGCAACAACGATGGTCAATTTAGAGAAAGGTTTCAAAACCCTTGCACCTCTGCCACGACCACGTGCATGCATACGTTTCATTACAATACCATTGCCGGTATATGCTTCAGCAACAACAAGCTTATCAATGTTAAGCTTATGATTGTTTTCAGCGTTAGCAATAGCAGATTTTAATACTTCCAAAGCAACTTTTGCAATTCTCTTCTTAGAAAAGCTAAGTTCAGCAACAGCCTTCTCAGCAGACAAGCCTCTGATAGTCTGAGCAACGAGATTAAGCTTACGAGCGCTTGAACGAATAGAATTGTTTTGAGCCATAGCTTGGTTCTCTGCCAATTTTCTTGTATCTTTAGCCTTACTCATAATTAACCTCTCTTAACTTTTTTATCTGCAGCGTGCCCATAGAAGGTACGTGTCGGAGCAAATTCGCCGAACTTATGACCAACCATATCTTCAGTAACAAGTACCGGAATAAATTTATGACCATTATGTACACCGAATGTCAAACCGACAAATTGCGGTAACATAGTAGAACGACGAGACCAAATTTTAATCACTTCATTACGAGTAGATGCTCTTGCTGCTTCAGCTTTCTTAAGAAGATAACCATCAACAAAAGGTCCTTTCCAAACAGAACGAGTCATTTGTTTACCTCCTTATTTCTTTTTGTTTTCATGACGAGATCTCATAATAAAGCGATCTGTCTTCTTGTTAGAACGAGTTTTAGCACCCTTAGTCGGTTTACCCCAAGGTGTAACTGGATGACGACCGCCGGATGTGCGACCTTCACCACCACCATGCGGGTGATCAACAGGGTTCATAGCAACACCACGGGTAACCGGACGAACACCGAGCCAACGAGAACGACCTGCTTTACCTAAAGAAACGTTCTGGTTGTCCGGATTAGAAACGGCACCAACAGTGGCTAAACATTCTTCACGAACGATTCTTAATTCGCCTGAAGAAAGTTTCAATTGAGCATAACCGGCATCTTTACCAACAACTTGAGCATAACAACCGGCAGAACGAACAAGCTGTCCTCCCTTACCAACTTTAAGCTCAACGTTGTGTACAATCGTACCAACCGGCATACTCTTCAACGGCATAGCATTACCCGGTTTAATATCAGCTTTCTCTGAAGAGATAACTTTATCACCGGCTTTTAATCTTTGCGGAGCTAAGATGTAAGCCTTTTCGCCATCTTCATAGTTAATTAAAGCAATGAAAGATGTACGATTCGGATCATACTCGATTCTTTCAACTGTTGCTTCACAATCAAATTTATTGCGTCTAAAGTCGATAACACGGTATTTGCGCTTATGACCTCCACCGATTCTCCGACTTGTAACGTGTCCGAAATTATCACGCCCGCCTGTTTTGGTCAAACCAACGGTAAGACTCTTCTCAGGATTGCCCTTATAAAGCTCACTTCTGTCAACAATAATCAGCTGACGAAGACCCGGAGTGGCAGGCTTAAATGTTTTCAAAGCCATGACTAAATTCCTGCTGTAACATCAATATTTTGACCTTCGGCAAGCGTAATAACGGCTTTCTTATAATCAGAGCGAACGCCCTCATATCCACGGAAACGTTTTACCTTACCATCCTGTTTAACGGTATTTACCTTTACAACTTTAACATTAAAGATAGCTTCAACAGCTGCTTTAACATCATCTTTTGTTGCAGATACGGGTACCATAAAGACAACCTTACCGGCTTCAGAAGATGTCATTGATTTCTCGGTAATAACCGGACGAAGTAATGTATCATACATTTTAGCAGTTACATTGTTTGTATTTTCTGATTTTTTCATTGTAATCTTTCCTCCAAGCAAGCAACTGCGTCTTTAGTCAATACCAACTTCTCTTTTCTCAAAATATCGTACACATTAGCACCGATTGTCGGCAATACATCAACACCAACAATATTACGGCTGGCCAATGCGAAATTAATATCAACTTCCTTACCATCAATGAATAAGCAGTTATTCCAACCGCAAGCATTCAATTTTGCAACCAAATCCTTAGTTTTCGGATTAGAAAGCTTTGCTTCATCAATAACAATAAGGTTACCCTCTTTGGCTTTTGCCGAAAGAGCTGTTTTCAGACCTAATTTTCTGAACTTCTTAGTCAAGTCGTGAGAATGATCTCTTACAACCGGACCAAATACAATACCACCTTTTCTAAATTGTGTACCCTTACGGCTACCTTGACGAGCATTACCGCTACCTTTTTGCTTAAACGGTTTTGCCGGTGTCAAAGCAACATCGGAACGACCTTTAGTCTGGTGATTACCGCATTGGCGCATGGCTAACTGCCAATTAACAACGCGATGTAAAATGTCGGCACGAACCTCAACACCGAAAATAGCATCGTTCAATTCAATGCTTCCGACATTTTCATTATTCAAATTTAAGATGTCCTGTTTCATTTTCAAAAATCCTTACTCTTATGCATTATCAGCTGCTGTTTCTTCAGCTTTAACTGCAACAGGTTCATCAACCTTTTTCAAACCGGCAGGCATCGGCAATTTGACATTTGCAGTTTTTTTGATGGCATCAGTAACGCGAACCCATGCATTTTCAGCACCCGGAACGCCACCTTTAACCATAATCAAACCACGGCTACCATCAACAGCCACAACCTTCAAGTTTTGAACGGTAACGCGTTCATCACCCATATGTCCGGCCATCTTTTTGCCCTTAAATACCTTACCCGGATCTTGTCTTTGTCCGGTAGAACCATGTGAACGGTGAGAAATAGACACACCGTGTGTTGCCTCCAAACCTGCGAAGTTATGACGCTTCATAACACCGGCAAAACCTTTACCGATAGAAGTAGCGCAAACATCAACATATTGACCGGCAACAAAATGTTCTGCAGACAATTCATCACCAACATTAAGCAAGCAATCATCACTAACTCTGAACTCGCCCAATTTTTTCTTCGGCTCAACATTAGCCTTGGTGAAGTATCCTTTCATCGGCTTAGAAACATTCTTAGCCTTTACAGCACCTGTACCTAATTGAACAGCGCTGTAACCGTCTTTTTCATTTGTTCTGACATTAACAACTTTCAAAGCTTCAACAGCCAACACTGTAACAGGTACATGAGTGCCGTCTGCTTCAAAAATTCTTGTCATTCCAAGTTTTTTTGCGATAAGACCAGTACGCATTTTTATTTTTTCCTTTTCAATAGGTTGATTTTATCTTTCAAAAACCAACATTAAAATTATAACTTAATTTCTACATTCACACCCGCGGCCAAGTCCAATTTCATCAAGGCATCAACGGTTTGCGGTGTAGGATCTACAATATCAAGAAGTCTTTTGTGCGTGCGAATTTCAAATTGCTCGCGAGATTTCTTGTCAACGTGAGGAGAACGGTTAACCGTAAACTTCTCAATTTTCGTCGGCAGAGGAATAGGTCCTCTAACGTTTGCTCCGGTTCTCTTAGCTGTATGAACAATCTCTTTTGTAGACAAATCCAACAAACGATGATCAAAAGCCTTAAGGCGGATTCTGATATTTTGTGTATCCATCATTTTAACACTTTTCCTATAACTAAATGGCAAAAAATTCCACAATGGAATTTGCCATCTAAAAAAATTACTGCAAACTTTCGCAACAACCGGTTTGCATTTATGGGTTATATTTATCGCAAGAAATACTTTATTTTCAAATGGTTATTTCACCCCTCAAAAAGTTAAGCATTTCTTAACATTTGTTGCGTGTGCCTTTGTAACATTTAAATTTTATAATTGCAAGAAAAAAATGCACAAAAAATCAAAAAAAATCACTTTTTAAACCTTTTAAAAACCTTTGCTGCGATTCAGGTTGAATCATTTAGACAAAAAAAATAAGATGTTTAAATTTTTCAAAAAATAAATATATAAACCAAAAATTTTCATCATACACTAAAACCAGATAAGAAAGGAACAAAATGCCCGCATCATTCTTAATTTTACTTATCTCATCATTAGCAATATTCTCCGAACCCAATCAACCGACAGAAATTATCGGTTCTGCCGCCACACCGGACGGCGGACGCAATAATATAGAGGTCATTCAACCGCAAAATACCGAAAATCCCTTCGGTTATATTGCGCCCGAACCTTATACTCTGCCGCAAGTTATCGGTAATAACCCAACGCCACCACAGCCACCGCAAACATCTTCAAGCACAACATCCTTGCAAAGCGCACCGATACAACTCATCAGCCAATCTTCCACCACCAACCCACAAGATATGAGTCAAAATCCGTTTGTTTATCAAAATAAAATAGAAAACACCATCTATCAATCCGGCAACCGTTTGATTGACGTCCAGTCTGTCCCCATCAAAGACATCAATAAGGCTTTAACTCCAAACATCCAACCGACCGTTTCCGACTACCCAGCATGGTAAAAATTATCTCAGAAAATATCCTATTACTTATCTTTTATATATCCGCCGGAAATAACTTTCATAATAGGACTATTGCCGATAGCTTTTCTGGAAGCTTCCTCAATCTTTACTCGGTTATCTACTTTACTATTGAATTTTTGCTCACTCGCTGATGATGATTTCTGCGAACCTTTTGACACTTTAGAAACTTGTGCCTGAGCTTTAAGTCCCGCGCTCGTTGCAGAATGGTCAGCATACTCTACTTTTCCCGGAACATCTTTAACTTCTGCAGCTGTTTTTCCCATAGTTTTAGTCTGATACGTGTTACCATCTACAGCCTTTGTATAATCAAGAGTTTTACCATCAGACTTATAATAATAGTATTTTGCGCCTGTAATATAAGTATTTCCACTCGTGGTTAATTCCACCGTGTGGTCTAACTTACCTTTATTGTAGTGGTGATTAACGATTTTTCCTGCTGTCTTTCCTTGAATCGGACGCTCTTTTTTATTTGCTAAATCCAAATATGTAGCTTTATCTATGGTCATTGTGCTTTTGACAGTGCCGTCTTTATTATAGTCATAATATGTGGCACCCTTATTATTTGTCCCATTTGATAAATCAACGACGTGATCCAATTTATTACTATTCGGCTGTGAGTAATAATACAGACCATCTTCTCCTTTGTGAACTTTTACACCATCTTCTCTAACCTTATCATCTTTGGTAAATATATTCTCGTTACCCATGGCTCTTCTCCTTAAAATACAATATGCGTAATTGTACCATGGTTTTGCATGGCTGTCAAGTTTTTAAAGGTTTGAAAATAGTTAATTATACCTTAATATTTAGGGTCTTATTCAAATATTTTCGCTCGTCTTTGGTCAACGGTCTTTCTTTTTCATAAGCCTTGAGGAAAATGTTAAACATTGGTTTATCTTCCAAGTGCTTATTATAAAAATAGATCAGTCCCTCTACCAGCGGCATATAGCGATGCTTATCAAAATCGAGCAACACCGTGTTGCCTTTTTCATCAAAAAGAACATTTTTCCCGTTATTATCGCGATGACAAATCCCCCACGGCATATTTCTCAAACCGAAATATTTAAAATATTGTGATGCTCGTCTGTTTAACACATAGCGCACAAACATATATCCGCGCACAAATATATTAGGATATTCTAACAACAGAAACGCCTTTTTATATTTGGCATTCATTGTTATACGGTGGAGTTTACCATAAACCTTTCCCGACACGGCAAGCATCTCTTTGTAGTCCTTAAAATCATACCTTCCCTTAAAACAACGATGAACGGAAACCACATTATCTCCGGCTATATAGGCATCAACAACTTCCGCCGCATCCATCCCGTCAATAAATAACTGCTGTTGCAAACCTTGAGAACACATATATTTATAGAAACGAGTTACCGTTATATGCGGAATGATAATAAGAATAAAATCTTCTTTTTGTGAGCTAAATTTATAAACGACCTTATCTTCTTTTTCAGATAAAGTCTTAAATTGAACATTCTCACCGAATTTTTTATAAAATTGATTTAAAACACCATTTTTAACAAAATCATCTATTATCATCAATCCTACCCTACTGCAAAACGACACGCTCAATATAATCTGAAAATATCCACCAATTATCAAACTATTCTCTATTTTTCGATAGTTTAAGTAACAGCCGTTGTCAATACAAAATAATCTTTAGTCAAACACAAAGCCATAAAAAAAGCCCCTCCAAAGAGGGACTAAATTTAATGTTTGCGTGCTCATGCAATTGACGGCAGGACATTTGTGCGATACGACAACCTCAGCACTCCGCAACCGATACACCACCAGAACGGTATCTGTATCTCATCTGACATGAAGATGTCCATGCCAAACATGTTGTTATAGTGCAAAATAAGATATTCAATCGCCACCGACATCAGTACCACCAGTGAAACCCAAAACAGCGACTTTGTCAGCGCATCAGCATACGATGCACAGATGACATAATCACCATTCTCATCACGATCAAAGTTGACGAGAACGATGTCCAGGATACATGCAATCACTAGCACCTCGAAGGCATAGGTAACCACATTCATATTAACCCACGCATTGATGAGCATCAAAACTGACGCCAGGATAGCCCCCACCACCGGCAGAGCCTTCCAAAACTTTGCATTTTTTTTCATAATCTTAAAATTTTAATATACATACATATAGAATTTGCCTTGATTATACCATTTTTATCTTTTTTGTCAAATTATTTTATAAAAGATATTTTCTACTTTTAATTTACTGACTTCTACTGAATTTATATTAAAACGCATCTCAATATCACCATACCGTTAATATTTTCTCCGGCTCCATCGTATTACGCCCGCATCACACTCTAATATAAAAAACAAAAAAGCCCTCCTTTTCAGGAGAGGCCTTTAAGTCTTATTAATCGAAGCAAATCCGCCATACTAATATAAACACGACAATCGGTGCCGCCATAATTATGGGTGTCCAGCCGATGATCGGAAAAGAAACCGCCAAAAACACAACTCCCACTAACAGCAAGAGTACTTCAGTTTTACTCAATTTTTTCATAACTTTATTTTTTTAATAAACATATATATAACATTTGCCTTGATGATACTATTCTTTATCATTTTTGTCAAATTATTTTATAAAAGAAATATTTTTTACTCTCTCAAAGTTTTTAGCTTGACTTTATAGATTATTATATGTAAAAAGGTCAAAGCCAATGGCGGACGTAGCTCAGTTGGTAGAGCCCCGGTTTGTGGTACCGGTTGTCGTGAGTTCGAGCCTCATCGTCCGCCCCATTGTTAAAAAGTCTGCTTTTAGGCAGACTTTTTTTGTTATAAATTTTTCCGATACTTCAACTTTTCAACATATAAATTCGTTTTATATTTCTGATTTAAAACCTAAAAATTTTTTTTATAAATATAGCCAAAATTAATAATTTATTTTCTTTTTAAATGTAGTATTATGGCAAACGTTTTACGAAAGGAAGCCGGATAAGATGAAAAACATTAAAACTTTTTGCTTTGCCATACTATGTTCAACCTTAATATCATTCGCCGCAAAAGCTTCAGAAACAACGTCTTCAATCGTTATTGATGCACAAAGCGGCAACGTTTTATATTCCCACAATGCAGAAGAGTTACGTTACCCGGCATCTTTAACCAAGTTAATGACATTATATATTGCATTCAGCGCACTTGAAAACGGCAAGCTGAAAATGACAGACAAATTAAAGGTTTCCCGCACAGCCGCTTCTCGTTCTCCGTCAAAATTAGGAATGCCTGCCGGTTCATACATTGATGTCAAAACCCTTATTGAAGCTCTAATCGTAAAATCAGCCAATGACTGTGCAACCGTTTTAGCAGAGGCTTTAAGCCCAACCGAAGCAGACTTTGCTCAATTAATGACCAAAACCGCTCATCGCTTGGGAATGCATAATACCACATTCAAAAATGCTTCCGGTCTTCCCAATTCGGCTCAAAAAAGTACTGCCAAAGATTTTGCCATCTTAGGTGCCGCGGTTTATCACCACTTCCCGCAATATTACCACCTCTTTGCCTTAAAAGAATTCCAATACAACGGCATGACCTACAAAGGTCACAACTACCTCTTAAACGATTCTCTCGGAACCGATGGCATGAAAACAGGTTACACCGCCGCTTCCGGATTTAATATTGTTACTTCTGCCCAACAAGGTAAATACCGCGTTATCGCCGTTACCATGGGCCATAAAAGAGTAAAAGATCGCGATTCCAGTATTTCTAAAATGATGGAACTTTCCTTAAATCATATGAAAAACGACAATCGTATCAACACCGCCTCTCTTAAAAATGCTATTCAAACTTCTATCAGAGGCAGCAAAACGGCATATAACCATACTCAAAGAAAATATCATCGCTAATCAGATAAATGTTTACGCCCAAAGCACATATTATCATCATAGACGGTCCAACCGATTCGGGACGCAACACGCTATGCTTTGAGCTGGCTTTGACTTTACTTTATAATGCGCAACGAACAGCCTTGGTCTTATCAGAAGATTCGCCCTTGCGCCAAGCCATAAAAAAACGCCTTACTTTATTACCACAACTATTAACCCCCAGCATAATCAGTCGCGAAGAATTTTATGACGAAGCCAATAAATATAATGCCGTCATTATCCCTCACATAAAATCAGATGATGAATTGGCCGTAACCGCTTCAACTTATATCAGCATTATCAAAAAAGAAAAAACGGCTGTACGCAATTTTCAAAAAGACGTTCCCTACATAAACGGCTTGTTTGAACTAAAAAAGAAAATTGCAGCAACCTACGGACATGGGCTAAATTGGATTGTCTGTGAAAATAATTTACAATCCTCTATTACAGAATCCCCTTCTCCGGAACTTGAAAAATTTGCCAGAACGCATGGCTTTCGTGCAGCTCCACCGCTAAACTTCCGCCAATCCTACAAAAACAACATCAGCGGCATTTCTGCACAAGATAAGTCTCTGCCAATGCTAAAAAAAGAACTGACATACGAAGATATTTGCAGCAAAAGAGAAATTGTCAATCTTGCAGAATTCATTTTCAATTAATAAATAATCTTTACAAGCCGGAGATTTTGTTTTATGCTTTCCGGCAAATATATTTTTTATAGGGATAAATGATGATAGTAACAGTAAAAACAAAACCTTACACAGATCAAAAAATGGGAACAGCCGGTCTAAGAAAGAAGACACGCGTTGCCACACAAGAAAATTATTTGGAAAACTTTTTACAAAGTATTTTTAACATTATACCAAACTTGGAACAAAAATCATTCTTAGTTGGTGGTGATGGTCGTTATTTTAATAGTGTCGCCATTCAAAAGATAATAAAAATAGCTTCTGCAAATGGTGTTAAAAAACTTTATATCGGCAAAGACGGTTTAGTTTCCACCCCTGCCGGTTCTTGTATTATCCTAAAAAATCATTTGGACGGCGGCTTCGTTCTCTCTGCCTCACATAATCCCGGTGGAATAGACGGAGATTTCGGTATCAAATATGCCAACGCATCCGGCGGTCAATGCCAACCTTCGGAAAGCGCCGCCATTTACGAGCAAACTCAAAAAATAACTTCTTATAAAATTGCAGATTGCCCTGATTTTGATTTGAGCAAATTAGCAACTTTCCGCTGTGAAAATACCGAAATTGAAATCATAGATCCTTACAATGATTATATCAAAATGATGGGAGGCATCTTTGACTTTAACAAACTAAAGCAACTCCTAACTTCTGACTTTCGCTTTATTTTTGATGCCATGAATGGTGTAACAGGTCCTTATGCCAAGAAGATATTTGAAGAGATTCTCGGCGCACCTAAAGGTTCAGTTATAGATGGAAAACCTTTAGAAGATTTTGGCGGTCTTCATCCTGATCCGAATTTGATTTATGCTAAACATCTGGTCGATATTATGTATTCCGATAATGCACCGGATTTTGCCGCAGCTAATGACGGTGATGGTGACAGAAATATGATTTTAGGCTCGCATTTCTTTGTCAGTCCGAGTGACTGTTTAGCCGTTTTGACCGATAACTATAAGTTAATTCCTGCCTACAAAAACGGAATTTACGGTGTTGCCAAATCAGCAGCCACATCCATGGCCGTAAAAAGAGTTGCAGACAAATTGAACATTGGCTATTATGAAGTTCCAACCGGTTGGAAATATTTCATTCATTTAATGGATACAAATCGTATCAGTTTTTGCGGTGAAGAAAGCTTTGGAACGGGAGCCTCTCATATCCGTGAAAAAGATGGTATTTGGGCAACTTTATTCTGGCTAAGCATTATCGCCGAAACTCATAAATCAGTAAAAGAAATCGTGATGTCACATTGGCAAAAATATGGCAGAAACTATTATCTTCGCAACGATTATGAAGGTATTCCGCAAGAAATTGCCGACAAATTGATGTCAGATTTAGAACAATCTCTACCAACTTTGATTGGCAAAAAATATGGTAATTACACCATTTCTGATGCTCATCCTTTCATCTATCATGATCCGGTAGATAATTCTTCCACTCAAAATGGTTTAATCATCCACTTTACCGATGAATCCCGTATTGTTTATCGTCTTTCCGGAACAGGAACTAATGGTGCAACTTTACGTGTTTATATAGAGCGCTACGTTACAGATAACTTCTCGGAAGACTCTGAAAAAATGCTCAAAGATTTGGAAAATATTTCCCGTGAGATAGCCGATATACCAGGCAGAACCGGTAAAGAACAGCCGGATATTGTCACATAAAAAAGGAGTGCTAATGGCTGATAATGACCAAAACATTCGTCCGGATAAAGCATTAGAAATTCGCTTATTGCTTTTAGTAGGCATGCTGACAGCAACAATTGTCAGCCTATTGCTTCTTTTTGCTTATCCTGCGAATTTGAGGTTATTTATAGCCGCAATATTCATCTTCATCACTTTAAGCTTAATCATTTCGATAACAATCATACAATCCGGTGAAACAGCTATTTTATACGGCGGTTTAGCTAATGAAATTTTAAAAAGCCGAAAAATCTGCTATATCATTATGAATACAGAAGGAAAAGTCATCCTCCAAAACGAATTAGCCCATAAGATACTGGAAAAAAACACAATCTTAGACTTTTTAAACATGTATTGTCTTAATGATGAAGCTAATTTACAGAAATTAAAACAACTGCAGGCCTCTGCCACACATTCGAAATCTGATACGGTTGAACTGGCCTTAAAATTTGATATGACAACCATTTTTTCCGGTGCTGAATGGTATCGGGTAACTTTGCGTCCGATTTCCTTAAAATCAAGTCACGAGGAAATAGAAGACAATTCTCGTTTAGGCAAAAAATATAATATCTATCAACTGTGGAGTTTAGAAAACATTACTTCCGAAAAAACAGTTGACGCCATTTTCCAAGAAGAAAGACGCGCCTTTTACAACTTCTTGAATTTTATGCCCATCGGTCTTTATTTATTAAATTCCAAAAATAAAATAGAATACGTTAACAAAACATTGTGCCTAATATTAAACAAATCAGAAGAGGATTTACTCGGCAAAGATATTTACAATTTCTTGCCACAAACCACTTCCGGTAAACAACGCCTCAACAACATCTGTACACAATATGTTACCTATATTAAAAACGCAAATGGCGATTTACAGGAATATTTGGTTAAAATAGATAATTTCAAATCCGGCAATGAATCACAAACTCGTGGTGCTGTCATCGGTGACATTCCTACTAACAGTTCACTTAAAAAAGATTACGAAAAAGCTGTTTCAGAAATCAGCAGCATTTTTGACCTGTCTCCATTTGGGATGATGTTACTGGATTTAGACTTAATCATAAAGCGTACCAACCAAAGATTTATGGATATCTTAGGCGTTCCCTCGTCTTCACAATTACTCAATAACTATCTGGCAAATTATCTGGATGAAGACAGCGTTAATAAAATCAAAAAGCAACTAAAAACCTTCACAGCCGAAAACGAGACACTACAACCGGCCTATTTTGATTTAAATATAAAAAACAGAAACAAAAATAAGATATTACGACTGTATATCTGCCCGCTGTTCTCCTCTACTATTCCACTAAAAGAGAATATTACCGGTATCGTTCTGTTTTGCCTGGATACAACAGAACAGAAAAACCTCGAAACACAATTTGCCCAAGCCCAAAAGATGCAAGCTATGGGACAACTGGCCGGAGGAATAGCGCACGACTTCAACAATATTTTAACGGCAATAATCGGTTTTTGCGATTTGCTTTTACAACGTCACAATGTCAAAGATTCATCTTACGCAGACATAACTCAAATCAGACAAAATGCTATCTGCGCCGCAGAATTAGTTCGCCAGTTATTGCAGTTTTCACGAAAACAACCCCTACAACCGAAATTAAATAACATTACCGATATTTTGGTAACCTACACACCTTTATTAAAGAGAACTGTCGGTGAACAAATAGAACTGAAATTCAAACACGGCGAAAACCTGGATTATATAAAAGTGGACGGTGTTCAATTTCTGCAAGTTGTCCTAAATTTATGTGTTAATGCCAAAGATGCCATGAATAAAAAAGGTACACTGACCATTTCAACTCAAAAAGAAACTTTACTTGAGCCATACCATTTTGGTGCAGAAATAATAGAAAGCGGTTCTTTCATTCGCATGGATATCACAGACACCGGTTGCGGAATACCTTTAGAAAATATGTCGAGAATATTTGAACCCTTCTTCTCTACCAAACAAAACATTGTCGGCTCCGGAACGGGATTAGGCTTAGCCACCGTATATGGTATTGTCCGCCAAATGGAAGGATTTATCAAAGTAAAAAGTATCGTTGATGTCGGTACTACATTCTCCATATATCTCCCGGCTTATCCGGCCCCATCAGATGCCACCCAAACCGAAGAATTAAGCATCAGACGTACCTTGCATGATAAACGTGGTCGCGTTGTACTAACGCCGGAAATATTAAAATCACCGCAAAAAGATGCCGATAAGATGGTACTCGGTTTAGCTTTTTCAAATGCGGAAAAATTAAACAAAATGTCGGAAAACATAGAAAATACGCGTATTTTATTTGTTGACGATGAAAATTCCGTGCGCACCTTTGCCTTACGAGCTTTGCGCAAAAAAGGTTATGATGTCGTCGGTGCTGATTCTGCCGAAAATGCTCTTGAAATTCTGGAGACAGACAAAAATTTTCAATTGCTGATAACCGATATGGTTATGCCCGGACAGAATGGCATAGAGCTTTCCAAACAAGTTTTATTCCTCATTCCAGATATAAAAATAATTTTGGCCTCAGGATATTCCGAGGACATCTTAAAAGGTGAATTTGATAATGTAGAAAATCTATCATTTATTCCCAAACCGTTCAGTCTTGATGACTTAACCCAAAAAGTGTATGAGGTTATGCAAAACTAATGGTAGATTTTTACAACAGCAAAACCAAACAATATGTATTAAACTTTTCATCAAATGCCTATTTTGGTGAGGATGATTTTTTAGTAACCTCGTGCAATCAGCTTGCTTATCAAGCTATCAAACTCTGGCCCCAATGGACGCATTTCGGTTTGTGTGTATTCGGGCCAAAAAATTGCGGCAAATCACACCTGGCACACATTTGGGTGAACAGTGTTCAAAAAACTCTACCCAAACCGGTAGAAATTCCCATTATGCAAGCTCACGGCATCAATATGAAAAACCTAAACAGGATAATTAACAACTATGATTATTTAGTCGTTGAAAATATGAGTGCAGAAATTAATGAAGAGGCTCTTTTTCATCTATACAATGCTTATAACACCGCTAATCGTTTCATATTATTCACATCAGAAACCCCATTATCAAAATTGCCGTTAAAGTTGCCTGATTTACAATCAAGATTAAACACTATCCCCACCGCAGAAATATCCATGCCTGATGATGAAATGTTGACTGCACTTATCGCCAAGTTATTTAATGACAGACAAATAATCATCTCCCAAGAAATATTGGATTACATCTTAAACAATGCGGAACGTTCATTTGAGTATATTGCCCGCCTGGTAGAAGAAATTGATGATGTATCATGGGTATTAGGCCGAGCCGTCTCCATCCCTATTGTCAAAGAAGCAATTAAAAACCTGCAAAAGAATCAACAATTGGACTTATTTGTATGAGCTCACACTACAACAAAGATATCAATGGTTGGATTGTATTAGATAAGCCCCAAGGCCTGGGCTCCAATCAAGTCTTGCGCAAAATACAATATTTGTTGCAAGCTAAAAAAGCCGGACATATTGGCACTCTTGATCCTTTTGCAACCGGCGTATTACCTTTAGCCTTTGGGGAAGCAACCAAACTCATTCCCTATTTGGAAGGCACTCAAAAAACATACGAATTCACTCTAAAATTCGGAACCACCACCACCACCGATGATACGGAAGGTGAAATTTGTTCCACATCGGATAAAATACCCAATCAAGATGAAATAGAAAAAATTTTGCCCCAGTTCACCGGTGAAATAACACAAATTCCCCCTAAATATTCTGCCATACATATAAACGGTGAACGCGCTTACGATTTAGCTCGCCGAGGAAAAGAGTTTGAAATACCTTCTCGCAAAATTAAAATATACGAACTCTTATTAAAAGATTATCGAAAAGATAAAAAAGAGGCCGATTTTGAGGTTACCTGTTCCAAAGGCACTTACGTTCGAACTCTCGGACATGATATCGCTGCTTCACTAAAAAGTTGCGGTCATCTCACTTCACTACGCCGTACTAAAAACGGATTTTTTAGCCTCTCAGACACGATTTTACTGGATAATTTAAAAAATATGTTATATAAGGATGCCGGAGTTTCACCACTTCTACCCGTCGAAACATTTCTGTGCGACATCACGGTTATCGCTTTGACAGAAGCTGAAGCTCTTAAGCTTAGAAGAGGCCAAACAATTGATTCTAAAGGTTTTAAATCTTCTGATAAAGTTGCCGCCGCCTATTTTGAAAATAAGCTTATAGCCCTCGTCGAATATAAAGATAATTCTTTAAAACCGATTCGGGTATTTAACCATTAATTTTAGAAAATAAGGAAAAAAAGATGTCGATTACAAATGAAAAGAAACAAGAAATTATTGCTCAATATGGCTTAAAAGAAGGAGACACTGGTTCTCCGGAAGTTCAAATTGCTATTTGGACACACAGAATCAACGCATTAATTGAGCACTTTAACACTCATAAGAAAGACCTTCACTCTCGTTTAGGTCTGATGAAGATGGTTAGCCGCCGTCGTCACTTGTTGGATCACTTAAAGTCCAGCGATGAAGGACGGTATCAAGCATTAATTAAGAAATTAGATTTACGTAAGTAATGTTTGAAACAAATAGCGGAGCAATGGGGCTCCGCTATTTGCAAAATCCTGACATGCTGTCAGGTGAGGAAATTGTAAGGAAAGGTAAAAAAATATGGTAAATTGGAATGTCAGCCGCAAAGAATTAGAATGGGGCGGCCGTAAATTAGTATTAGAAACAGGTAAAATTGCAAAACAAGCCACAGGTGCCGTTTATGCAAGTTATGGTGACACAGTTGTTATTGCAACCGTTGTTGCAGCCAAAGAAGTAAAAGCAGACCAAGATTTTTTCCCTTTAACTGTTAACTATCAGGAAAAATATTATGCCACAGGTAAAATCCCCGGTGGTTTTATGAAGCGTGAAGGCAAACCTTCCGAACACGAAGTTTTGGTTTCTCGTTTAATAGACAGACCTATTCGTCCGTTGTTTCCTGATGCCTTTAAGAACGAAGTTCAAGTTGTCTGCACAACTTTAGCACATGACAAGAAAACAGACTCTGATATTTTGGCCATGATTGCTGCATCAGCCGCATTAGCTGTTTCAGGCATTCCGTTCTTGGGTCCGATTGGTGCCGCCAAAGTTGGTTACATCAACGGAGAATATGTATTAAACCCAACAGTTGAAGAGATTAAAAATTCTGAGTTGGAATTAACTGTAGCCGGAACAAAAGAAGGCGTTTTGATGGTTGAATCCGAAGCCAACGAGCTTTCAGAAGAAACAATGTTAAACGCTGTTATGTTTGGTTTTGATAGCTTCCAAAAAGTTATTGATATGATTAACGAGTTAAAGAAAGAAGCTGGCAAAGAAGCTTGGGAAATACCGAGTTTTCCGCCAGAGTTTGATGCTCTTTATGCTCGCGTTGAAAAAGATTTCAGAGCTAAATACGAAGAAGCTTTCAACGAAACAGACAAGCAAAAGCGTTCCACCCGCTTGGGAGAATTAGCTGCAGAAGTTAATGCCACGATTGATCCGGAAAATGAACTTGAAGTTCGTTATTCTTTGGATGCAATAGAAAAATTAATGCATTCTGTTATGCGTGAAAAAGTTTTAACCACTGGCAAACGTATTGATGGCCGTGATACAAAGACTGTACGTCCGATTACTTGCGAAGTTGATGTTTTGCCGACCACACACGGTTCCGCATTATTCACTCGTGGTGAAACACAAGCTTTAGTTGTTACCACATTAGGTACTGCCGAAGATGCTCAAATCATTGATGGTTTGATGGATGAAGCCCGTCAAGAATTTATGTTAAACTACAACTTCCCGCCATTCTCTGTTGGTGAATGCGGTCGTTTAGGTTCTCCGGGGCGTCGCGAAATCGGTCATGGTAAATTAGCATGGCGTGCTATTCACCCGATGATGCCGAAAGATAAAGCCGAATTTCCATACACCGTACGCGTTGTATCCGACATTATGGAATCAAACGGTTCATCTTCTATGGCCACCGTATGCGGTTCCGTATTATCTTTGATGGATGCCGGTGTTCCATTGAAGAAGCCTGTTGCCGGTATTGCCATGGGCTTGATTAAAGAAGATGACGGCCGCGTTGCTATCTTAACCGATATCTTGGGTGATGAAGATCACCTCGGTGATATGGACTTCAAGGTAGCTGGTACAAAAGACGGTGTTACTGCTTTACAAATGGATATCAAAATTACCTCCATCACCAAAGAGATTATGAAAAACGCCTTATCTCAAGCACACGAAGGACGTATTCACATCTTGGGTGAAATGGCCAAAGCATTGCCTGCCCCAAGAGCAGAGATTTCTCCGCGTGCCCCGCGTATCATTTCTATCAAAATTCCGGTAGATAAGATTCGTGAAGTTATCGGTACCGGTGGTAAGGTAATCCGTGAGATTATTGAAAAGACAAACACCAAGATTGATATTGATGATGACGGAACAGTTAATGTTGCAGCCGTTGATAAAAAGGATGCAGATGCCGCTCTTGAAATCATTAACGGTATTGTTGCCGTACCTGAAGAAGGTAAGAATTATCACGGTACAATTACCAAGATTATGGATTTTGGTGCATTTGTTCGTTTCTTAGGTTCAACCGAAGGTTTGGTTCACATCTCAGAAATCAAGAACGAGCGTATTGCCTCTGTTTGTGATTTCTATAAAGAAGGTGACCAAATCTGGGTTAAATGCTTAGGTGCAGATAATCGTGGTAAAATTCGTTTATCAGCCAAGCGCGTTAACCAAGAAACCGGTGAAGATGCCTAAAATTATAGCATTTCAGCATCATACTGAACTTGTTTCAATATCTTAAAATTAAGAGCCTCCCAAACGGGAGGCTTTTTTGTATAATGAATCCTATTGACAAGAGCAAAAAAACACTTAGACTAAATAGCAGATGATTTAAGAATATGTATTTATTTTTTGCAAACGCTGGCCCAACAAGATTTAGGATGTTCAGCAAGTATAATTAGTGTACATTATTAATTTAATGTTTTAGATGATGGGCAAAGTTTTTTCGATTGTTTAACTTAAGACCCCGTTGAAAAGGCAACGGTAATAGGAAACTATGCTGACACTCTGTTTCTTAGGCGTTATCGCCAGCGGTATGTATCTGGTTTTCACAGACAAGGTCTAACCGGTACAACAACTAATTTGCAAAAAACATCTATCACTCAAAAAAAACCGCCCCTTTCTGGAGCGGTTTTTTTCATTTAAAAAGATTTCTCTTCTAATTATTGACAGAATGACAAAAATATGATAAAATACAAACGCAAACTAGTATTAAAAACAAATCATTATGGTCGTTATGGAATTAATTTTATCAGTAATTCCTGCCATGCAACACGCGGCAGGACAGAAGGGTGGTTGTGAAAATATCGCCCAGATTTTAGTGTCAATTTTAGCTACCGTTATTTTGCTGTCTATTGCCTTTGCAACAATGACGGTAACAAGAAAAATTGCAACAAAAAAATTCGGCGATACAACTGCCGAATTTATATCGGTAATTATGGTGTGCATCACAGTGTTCACTATAATTGTCGGAGTACAGACAATTGCCATGGGACACCTCCCATGGAACTGTTAAAAATTTAGCAGCCTCATCATTTGAATTATCCGATTAAAAAGATAATCAAAGAGGCTGCTTTTTTTATTATCTAATCACAAACCTAGTAAAAAATTTGAGATGAATAGAAGTAAATGTCCGCACATAAAAAAATATATTGACAAAATATAGTTTTTGGTCTATATTACTTTCCATACTTCCATTTTGATGTTCATTATTAGAGTTGCACGGGTTATAGAGAAACTATAACATTTTAGAGTTAAGTCCTGTTGCTTTTTGTTTTATCTTTAGCTTTTCAAGCTTAACTTTTTTCACACAATGTTATTTTTTCTCTGTGGTCAAAGAGTATGTTTAACCCGTGTAGTGTCTGACCAGCACTATACACAATTCTTTTAATTATGGAAAGAAAGAGTTGGATGAGCGCCCTCGTTGCTCGTAAAAAAATTGAGGCACTCTACGGTGAAGTATCATTTGAAGCATCTTATAATGATGAGGAAAATGCATACTGGGCGAGGAGTGAGTGGGATTTTAGTTTTTGTAATCTTAACATTAACACTATTGAGAAAAGAGAAGAAATTCTCCTATACCTTGATAGAGATATTGTTGAGACAGAGTTGCAAATCAGATATGATGCCATTTGGTATTCTTCTGATAGGTATAGCATCTCTGACAAAGAACTAGATGAAATTGTTATGTGGGCCAAAAATGGTTACATAACATACAACCACTAGCAAAAAAGCAGACACCTCACAAGGTGCCTGCTTTTTTGTTTCTATAATCAGAAACCTAGTAAAAAATTTGAGATGGATAGAAGTAAATGTCCGCACATAAAAAAATATATTGACAAAATGACGTTTTTAGTCTATATTACCTTCATCGTTTTATTATATTGTCCATTATTAGAATTGTACGGGTTATAGAGAAACTATAACATTTTAGAGTTAAGTCCTGTTGCTTTTTATTTTACTTTTAGCTTTTCAAGCTTAACTTCTTAACAATGTTATTTTATCTCTGTGGTCAAAGAGTATGTTTAACCCGTGTAGTGTCTGACCAGCACTATACACAATTCTTTTAATTATGGATAAGAATTGTATTAGCGCCCTCATCGCTGAAAAAACAATTGAGGCTCTCTACAGTGAAGTATCATATGAATCATCTTATGATGAGGATGGTGATTACACAGAAGAGAGTAAGTGGGATTTTAGTTCGTGTGATCTTTACCGTAACTCTATTAAGGAAAGAGAAGAAATTCTCCAAAACCTTGATAGAGATACTGTCAAAGAAGAGCTGCAAAACAGATACAATGCCATTTGGGACAATTGTAGTGAGTTTTGCTTCTCTTACCACGAACTATGTGAAATTGTTATGTGGGCCAGAAATGGTTTCATATAATATACCACTAGCAAAAAAGCAGACACCTCACAAGGTGCCTGCTTTTTTGTTTCTATAATCACAAATTCAACGAAAATTAAATAAACAAATAAGCCATGGGCTTGGATAGTGCGTATGCTAAGAGTGACGCCGCGAGCGCGGTGTACACATCATAGTACATAAGTGAGCGCCGGCGCTCTTATGATATGTACTAAACAAGCCCCCAACCTGCTTTCATTTACGATTAGGAGCTAAAATTTATCCATTTATCAGATTTCTCCGACATACATGCCCATCTCAACAGCTGCTTTCACATAAACACTATCTTTATCAAGCAATGTTGTACCGGCAGAAACAACTTCTTCCAATGGATATGTTTTGATAACATCACCTTCAAGAGCAACCATAACGTCTGTATGACCTTCTTTCAAGAGCTCAACGGCACGTGCTCCGAATGCACAGGCAAGCGCACGGTCAAAAGCTGTCGGATCACCGGCACGTTGTACATGACCTAGTTTGGTTACACGAGTTTGAAATTCAGAATATTTGGCATTAAGAGCTGCACTCAAATATTCGCCGATACCGCCGTTAATTTTTTCACCGATAAGGTTTTTAGTACTTGAAACCATCTCACCTGTTTCGGTATGAACACCTTCAGAAACAACAATAACCGCATGGTTACGACCACGTGCCTTAATGCTCTTTAATTTTTTGATAATTCCATCGATGGAGTAAGGTATTTCCGGCACCAGACAAACATCAGCAAAACCGGCAACAGCGGAATGCATAGCCAAGTGACCGGCATCACGTCCCATAACTTCCAAAATAAGTGCGCGTTGGTGAGAACGTGCTGTCTTCCACAAAGCATCAATAGCTTCCGTACAAACTTGGCAAGCAGAGTTAAAGCCGACAGAATATTGTGTCAGCGGTGTATCATTATCAATGGTCTTCGGAATACCAACCATCTTAACACCGGCATTACGGCAATAGTTGCTGACAATGTTCATACTGCCGTCACCACCGACAACAACAACGGCATCGAGTCCCAATTCTCTAACACCATTTCCGAAACGCTCAGAAACAGCCTTTTGTGACTCCATTTTAACCCCTTTATTCAAAGATCCCAAGTATGAACCGGCAAGTCTCGGCCACGGCGTATCAGAAAAGTTTTTTTCTGTTAAAACTTCATAAGACAAAGGTGATTCGGTCAATCCGTCGGTACCATTGTGAATACCGTAAACTTCCCAACCGTACTTTGCCGCAGAACTAACCACAGAAGAAACAACTGCGTTCAATCCCGCACAGTCACCACCGCTTGTTAAAATACCGATTTTTTTTATTTCAGTCATACTTAAAATCCTTATACCTAACTTATTTTCAATTATTTAATATGCATTGATACCTGATAATTTAAATATTACTAGCATAATTTTACTTTTTTTCACTAATTTTTTAAAAAAATGACCGAATATCTCTTGCTTTTTTCTTCAAAATACGATATACTATGCCCGAATAAAGAGAATCGCACTATCATGCGACATGAACTTTTTGGAGTAGAAACACAATGATTAATACAAATTCTTTCAATAAACTTCAAGTGCAATTATGTGAACTTAAGCTTGAAGAAAGAAGGGTAAAATCAGACATTAAAAAGCTTGTTAAGAACAAACAAATGATAGATTTTTATCAAGCACAACAACTAAATCGTCAAAACAGCAATGTCAAAAATAAGATTCAGAAAATTGAAAATCTGATTAACCCGAACATTATTGCTTAAGAAATTTTGAGGCAAAACACCTCCACGTTTTGCCCCCCAATAATCATCTTTTAAAGAAACAGGTAAAAATTATGAAAAGCAGCAAATACACCCTTCCGATTCTCGTGTTATTTGCTGCTTTTATTTTGTGCGCTGCCATTTACACCCTATTCATTTACAAAACCGAATACTTAAAAATATTCGTCGTTTACTACAAACCGGCCCCGCTGATTAAAACAGACATTTTTGAACCTATACAAGGCGGTCGCGCCATTGCTGACACTCCATCGCGTCAAGGCACTTTCACCAAAGAACAAATTGAATGGTTAAACAACAATATGATTGGCGATGATACTGGCAACAACATTTCTGCCTTAAATCGTAATTTTGCGGAATTAACCGCTCTTTATTGGATATGGAAAAATACAAAATCGCCCTTTGTCGGTATGTTTCAATATCGCCGTTTTCTTAGTTTAAACAGCAATGCTCATTACCCCATGGTTGAATTTCCTTCCATGCGTATGCGTCATCTGGGCATAAAGCACCTTGAAAAATTTTCAAAAATATTCCTGCGTGATTTAGAGCTGGAAAAGAAGTTTATTTTACCCTGGTTTGCCACCCACGATATTTTGCTTTCCGAACCGATTAGGCTTAATGCATACAAACAATATCACGAGGAACACGTCAGCGCAGATTTAAACAAAGCTTTAGAAATAATCAAACAAAAATATCCCCAGATGTATGACTTCGCCGTTGAAAACTTAAACAGTGAAGAGGGTTTTTATCCTTCAAATTTATTCATCACCCGCCGTGAGATACTAAATCATTATGCCGAATGGCTGTTCTCAATCTTATTACCGCTATATGATGAAATAAAAGACGAGGTTAACACGCGTGATACCGAACAAAAAATGGCCTTTGCTTACCTTTCCGAACGTCTGTTTACTATCTATTTCCGCTATCAAGCTAAATACAACGGCTTAAGGATAAAAGAATTTCCATTCGCATTGGCCTCAAATTTCTTTGAGCCCCCGGCCGGTAGCTCCGTTATCGTATTACAAACAAACGAATGGCAAGATATCTTTATCGATCAAAAAGATGGCAGAATTTGCAGTTTCAACAATGCCTACCGTAATTGTGGCAAATTTGAATTTCTACCGCAAGAACGCTTAAAGGTGCGTTGGGATAACGGCGGCATTTCTTATTTCCGGCACATTCAAAACAATGAATTTAAAATAGAAAAATAGCCATTCATTAACCAAACATAAACATTATATTTTCTATACTCTTTAAAGTTTTGTTTCCTTGTTTTTTAAAAGAGAAAAAATATGCATGCGATCAATTCACTTATTGTTGACTTGACTCTTATCACCATCTATGCCGGTATCACCACCCTATTATGCAAAAAATTAAAACAACCCTTGGTGTTAGGCTACGTTTTAGCTGGTATTTTAGCAGGACCATATTTTAGCCTACTCCCCACCGTCAGCAACAAGGATGATTTAACCCTTTGGGCAGACATAGGCATTATCTTCTTGCTCTTCGGCTTAGGCTTAGAATTCAGCTTCAAAAAAATGCTCAACGTCGGCAAAGCAGCCATGATAACCGCCAATGCCAATATTCTCTTTATGCTCTTTTTAGGCTACAACACCGGACTTTTGCTCGGCTGGTCAACCATGGATAGTTTTTTCTTAGGCTCCATGATATCCATGTCCTCTACCACCATCATCATCAAAGCTTTTAATGATTTAAACATTAAAAAACAAAAATTCACTGACCTGGTTTTCGGTGTCCTTATTGTTGAAGATTTAATGGGAATTTTGATGCTCGTCTTACTCCCCACCGTTGCCATGGGCAGCCACATAGATGGTGCTGCCCTAGGTTTAAGTGTCTTAAAACTTGTATTTTTCCTGATATTATGTTTTGTAACCGGCATCTATCTGGTACCGACCTTTTTAGATAAAGTTCAAAAATTACTGACCGATGAAATGCTATTGCTCATCACCATCAGTTTGTGCTTCGGTATGGTATTATTAGCCACTTCTTCCGGTTTTTCCTCCGCTTTAGGTGCCTTTTTAATGGGTTCAATTTTATCAGAAACAGAGTTGCTCGAACGTATCGAAAAGAATCTCCGTCCCTTAAAAGATTTTTTCGGCGCCGTCTTTTTCGTTTCCGTCGGTATGATGGTTGACCCAATGATGATAATAACCTATGCCAAACCTATAATTGTTATTACACTAATCGTCATTTGTGGCATCACTACTTTTTCCATGTTAGGCTTTGTCGCTTCCGGTCAAAACCTCAAAACAGCAGTATCCGGAGCTTTTTCACTGGCACAAGTCGGTGAATTTGCCTTTATTATTGCCACCCTCGGTATGAGCCTAGGTGTATTATCCGAAAAAGTTTATCCGATTATCGTAACTGTTTCCGTTATTACCACTTTCATCACCCCTATGATGATAAAATCTGCTGAACCGGCCTACAAATACCTAAGCAAACATTTACCGGAAACATGGCTCACATACATTAACAACTACGCTTCTTCAGCAACCGTCACTAAAAATGAAGAAAAATTATGGAGCGCTTTATTCAAAAGTTATCTCCTCCGTTTATGCATTTTCTCGATTATTCTATACAGCATTCTGATGATAGCATTATCCATCCGTCCTTACGTACGAGAAATAATCCCTTATCGCATACCTGCAAATATTTTAATGACCGGATTAACACTATTATTTATGTCTCCGTTCTTAAAAGCTTTAATGGGATGGAACATTCCGACACCAAAATTTATCAAAAATAAACTACACTTTTTACTTCCATTCAAACCGACTGACGAAAAGACGGAAGCCCTCAAAAACGACAATCAGGAACCTCAAACCCAAACCAAAGTAGCGGCCTTAAAAACTGTCGCCTACAATGTATTAGATGAAAAAGCCACCAAAGTTAAAAACTTTTTTGCCGATAAAAATCAGGTATCGCGTATTTATTACAAACTATGGATGGCCAAGAAGGCCAACCGCTTGCCACTAATTATATTAACCAGTTTTCGCATTTTAGTGTCATCTTTTTTCATCGTTACGGTCGTCCACAAATTCTTAAGTGAAAACCCGCGTTTGACTTTAATTTTATTGATAATAACCATTTTCTTTGTTTTCCGTTCACGTTGGTTACTTGACCAATATCTAAGAATAGAAAGCCAATTTTTGCACAACTTGAAAGGCCATGACAAAGAAGAAGACACCCCTTCTGATGAAAAAGAATAAATAAACAAAGCACTTGCAAAAAAACATCAAAAAGTTATCCTACAATCATAAAAGATATTTGTTAAGGAAACATCTATGGAAAATACTATCAAAGTTGGTGTCGGCGTATACATTTTCAACGATAAACATCAGTTGTTATTAGGTTTAAGAAAAAGCGCTCATGCCCATGGAACATGGTGTGCACCGGGTGGTCATATGGAATACGGAGAAACAAATGAACAAGCAGCTATCCGTGAGGCAAAAGAAGAAACCGGGTTAGACATATCCCCAAACAATGTTATCTTAAAAGGTACCACCAATGATTTCTTCAAAGAAAGCGGTAAGCACTATATTACTTTGCATCTTTTCTGCACCAAATATTCCGGCACACCCAAGATTATGGAACCTAATAAATGTGCTGAATGGAAATGGTTTGACTTAAACAAACTTCCGCAAAACTTAATGTTATCTAACCGTAATTTTTTAGAACAATATAAAAAGGACCTTCCTTTTTAAGGAAAGCCCCATCCATTTACGATTAGGCACTCAAATTTTCTTTAATTTGCAGTTCCGTAATTTTTAAATTGTTCAATAATATTCATAGCTGTCGATTGAGACTCTTGACTGATACCCAGAGACCGCAAAGCAAGTTTTTGCGTACAGGATTTAACCATATCTTTTGCCGTTGCACTTATCCCTTGTGCAAACAGAGTTCCGGCCTGAAATCTCGAAGATGCCTCATCAAGCAAGCACGCATGCATTTTTGCCTTTGTAGAATCTCCACCCGTTACTCCGGAATATTGAGAAAGTGTATCACAACCGGAAAGCATAAATAACATAGCTAAACAAAATAAAACTTTTTTCATTTTTCCCTCGCAAATAATTTAGACAACAGTTTTATACGCCCGAATAAAAACACTGTCAAATATTTTCATTTTCCTTATCAAACACAAAAAACGAAAATAATTTGACATCCACAACAATTAGTGTTATCAGGATGAAACTTTATTAAATTTTAGATATTATGATGAACCAAATCTCTATCAAAGACGTTCGACGTGCCATTCTGCACGTTGATCAGGGAAATTCCGGTATTCCCAATCTTCAAGATGTTCCCGATGAGGAATTGCTAGACTACAGTTTTCTCAACGATTTACACATGGGAAACATTAGAGTGACAAACGTTGTGGCCGATTTACAGAAACACAACGATTTTGAACTTCCTTTTGAAGTTTTAAGAAAAAGACCGGATGACAAAGTAAAAACTTTTATGGATGCTATTAACCTCTACCTCAAAGAATCAAACAAAGATTGAGAGAGCGCTTTTTTGCTTCCAGTACTAAAATCCAAAAGGCACGGAAAGAATTTTATCTTCCGTGCTCTTTTTTTTACGAGCAAACTTAACATTTTTTTTAATTTTCAATATTATATCTATAAGAGTATCCAAGAATTAAAGAGGAAAATAAATGTACTCATTCAGAAAAAGTAATAGCCTGGATAAACCGCAATTAGCCGAATTATTTGCAGAAAATTTCGGCTCTCTTGCAATAAATCATGGCGCTCTAAATCCAATTGTAAACAGATACTGGGTTGCCCTTTATAAAAATAAAATAGTTTCCGTAACCGGTATATTACCAATCAATAAATCAGATTTTAACGGCTATGAAATCACATGGACTTGTACAGCTCAAAAACATCGCAAAAAAGGCTTGGTTGTAACAATGCTCAAAAAAGCAGAAGCAGAACTTTCTGACGATCATCTTCCTTTATATTGTAATTGTTGGCGCATTCGTGATAATGATCACATCAACCTCTATTCTGTTATGAAACATCTAAACATGCACGAAATTGTAAAAGAAAAAATAAAACGGATAAATTCCTACGATGTTGACTGCCCCGGCTGTCCGGAATACCGCAAAAAATGTTGCTGCTTTTGTGATTTATACGTTAAACAACGCTAATTACGAATCATTTACGACTTGACATTTCCACTGATTTTAATAAACTGAAGTTACTTTTGATACTATTTTGTGGCGACAAATTATGATGTACAAAAGATTGCGCGGCTGCACGAGATAATAACCAATGTCAAACTCTTAAATTTATTCACAGTGGCTAAAAAGACTTTATTTGGTGAGGCTTTTGACAGCAAAAACGGATGGTCTTTAGGAGAACGCTTAGCAGCGCTTGCCTTAAGTCCTCTTGTTGACACATCAAATGCTATCGGAAATGGTCTGAAAAAGATTGGATTTGATCTTTCAGACAGCAAGGTCGAGGAGTGGGAAATCCGCACACCGTAACCTTTTCGATTTATTGGTTTGAATTGCGCAACTTCAGTCTAAAAAAGGTGTATGTCTTAAAGAACATACACTCTTTTTTTGCTCTAGATTAGAATACCCTACAACTGATATCCTAATGCTTTAAAAAGCATTTCAAATTCATCATCATGCATCAAGAGCGTTTTATCTCTGTTTTTTATCATACGTCTGAATTCATCAATTGGAATATATCTAACTTCAGCAACCTCTTCCTCTTGAAGTGTTATCTTATCCAAATCCAATGATAAAGAGAGTAAATAAACGTCATTAAATTCGTTATTAATAAAAGTCGAATTACATTTATCAGCTTTCTTTCTAACCCCGATGAGTTTGAGTCGCGAACTTTTAACATCAATACCTAATTCTTCTTTTATTTCCCTGATTGCTCCGGATAAAGAATCATCTCCGGCCGTCAAATGCCCTGCACTGGAAATATCCCACATATTAGGGTAACTATCCTTATTCGGACTCCTCTTTTGTAAAAGAACTTCATCTTTGTCATTAACAATCCATATATGAACAGCTTTATGCCAATCGCCGTCCCGATGAACTTCCGAACGTGCTTTTACTTTTCCGGTTTTATTGCCTTGCTCATCTAAAACATCAAAAAATTCTGCCATTGATTACTCCTTATTTTTCTCTATTATCTTGAAAATTTTCCAACAATTCAACAGATTTCGGATAAAAATACTTTAATCCCTCAAATATTGAATAAACATCATAAAGTGCATTATGCGGATTTAATCCCAAATGTTTCAGATTTTCTTCCAAACCGAGAATACCGGCAATTTGCCCGGAACTTTGACTTTTAACAGCTATACCGTTTTCCAGATAAAGTTGCTTAAAAACAGGTGCAACATTACGATAAATCAATTTTTGGGGAGCGGTTAACTCGTACAAACGAATATTTTCTTCCAAAATCTCACCATCGGATTTATTAAAATAATCCGAACCCCAACCATGAGAATAACAAACATCCGTTCCTGCAAACTCTTCAAATTTTTTATAGGCTTTAGCAAACAGCATTCTTTGTTTTTCAAGTTGTTCATTAGTAATACCGGTTAAATTCGTAAAATATTCAGACAGAACTGGATTAATCACCGGCTGACACAGCGCGCTGAATTCGTCAAGAACCTCCAGATTTTTCGAAACTCTGAGCGCTGAAATTTGCACCACTTCCTTTTTCTGATTACCGCGCCATCCGTTTTCCAAGCACCCTTTCCAAGACGTATATTCCGTATCAAAAATAACAAACGACACTTTAATTCCCCTTCTACAAAAGTTCAACTTCAGCAATCAAAAACGGATGGTCAGAATAAAGCATTTCTTCTTTAGAGTTTAATAGCCTGAAATCTTTTGTTGCCAAAATATATTCTATTTGCGTATCATACGGATAGACCGGCTGATATTTTTTCCCGTCATAGTTTACCAAAGATTGCAATTTATCTCCGATTTTCAATTCCGGAAAAGCGTTGGCAATAGAAATCCCAACCGTATTAAAATCCCCCATAAGCAGAGCTCTTTTATCATCAGAAATCAACATTTCTGCCCATTTCTCACGATACTCGGCAAATTCCTCATCCCAAAAATGCTTGCCAAAATGCTGAAACGGAAACATATGTGTGTTAATAAGCTGAATTTTCTCATCTTCAGAAATTTTCAAACCGGCCTTTTGAATGTATTTATCATGCATGACCCAATAATCCCCGTTCGGACGAATGGTTTCTATCTTCGGATTAGCCAACTTCAAAACTTCATAATTATCTATTGGAAATTTAGAGCAAATAGACAGTCCGTAATATTTATCTTTAACAAAGAAAGCTTTTTCTCCAACCAAATTTTTATAATAAGGCAAGCCGCACCGCTTGGCAATATCCTCCACAAAAGCACTTTTGCCGTCCATTTCATCAAGCAAACATTCAGCCATACATAAAACATCCGGCTTTTGAGCGGCAAAATATTCAACATACCGCTCCGGATGAAAACCGGCAAAAAGATTTTCCTTTTTTTCATTATAGCCGATATGTATCATCCCTTGAATAACATTGGCAAAAATTATCTTCAATTTCACTTCACTCTCTCCAATTAAGATTTCACAGCCATTTTTCTTTTATTTCTTATATGCCTTATCGCCTGTATAAACGTCCACACACTAATCACCAAATCCGTCAAAGCCGCCGGATAAGCCTGAATATACGTATCATGAATAAGCCATAACACCTGGTTTAAGATTAAGGCCCACCGCATTTGCTGTTCATCTTTTGTCGTATACATAAAAATCGTATAGCTGGTAGAGGCCACAATCGCCAAAATCCCTATAATCCCGAGATTATTAACGATTAAACTGATAATAATGCACAAAACAACCAAAACCGCCGTCAATCTGCCGGTCAGCTTTTGTTTATAGGCCAAAAGATTTCTGATCAAATCGATAATACCGGTAATCAATGCCGCATAAGCTTTTAATGCAAAACAAGTAATGTTTGCAAAAATAATGCACCACACTTGCCACAAAATTAAATCTTTTTTATTTTTCTTAACAACTGATACCGCCAGGCAAATCGCTGATAACAAAGAAAAAAAGTTTCCGATGATTAACGCTGTTGACATTTTTTACTATCCTTTTGCCCATATCTTACCTCACAAAATTTAAAATTTCCATAAGGAGTTCCATCTGCAGCAAATACGGAAGTTAACCTGTTGACAAACATCAAAAAAAATGCTATTTTATAGCGAAATTTTGAGGAAAAAACAATGCTGACAATAAATGAACGAAAAATCGTTGACAATATTCATAATTTTATGGCCTACACCGATAATCTTATTAAAGACAGCAAAGGACAAGATATCCCGAATGTTGATTATAAAGATATTCCGCAAGGCGCCGCCATTTTATTGTTTGGCGGATACAAAACAATAGGTTTTCATGCCGCAGATGCCATCAAAGCTTATCACTCAAAATATAACGAATGGCCTAACCTGATTATCACCGGTAAATCCAGCAATAAATTTGATAACACCGCCGGATTGGATTCAGAGGTTAATGCGTACCAATACATACTAGAAAACTGCGGCATTCCTAAAAATGTCGTCAGAAAGCACTATCTTGAGCCGACAGATACCTCAACCGCAGAAAATACTCAATCAGTCGAAGCTATTCTGACCGCAAATCCGCATCTTCAAGATAAACCGATTGTTTTGTTTACACAATCTTACTATGCCCGACGTGCCATTCACGATTTTGCGCAAAAACTTTCCGACAAACAACTGATTGTTGCCAACTTACCCAAAGCCGATTTTGACAAGGGTTTATTTTATAATGACCGGGAAGACGGTAATGCCGTTGACGTTATGATGGGCGCTTGCTTCTATCAGGCAATGTATAATAAATCTCGCTGGGAAAAAGGTGAAACCCTGCCCCCGACTGCATCAGAATTATCTGCCATCCCTAGCAAAGAGCAAATCAAACCGATTATTCAAAAATATTGTGGCTGGTTATATCCCAATAATATGTTGGATTTAGGCTTGGCCTCGGATTTGGTTGAAGGTAAAAAGTTAATAGATAAGAGAAAAGCAACCTTACTTGCCAAACCGGCCTTTTCTCCCGAACAGCAAAAAACAGACATTATCTTTGCTGTTGCCTTATATAGAAAGCAACATGGTCTGACACTGGGAACAAGTAACAAACGCTGAGTTCAATAACAAAAAAAAGAGGCCATAAAGACCTCTTTTTTTAATTGGTGCGCTTTGCTTTGCGATTATCGGACTGAAAATTATGATGAATATAAGCGGCTAGAATATAAGATTGAAAACTTATATACTTCATTTTAAATCATATGAAAAATCATTTTGCGAAATTAGCCTTAAATCAAATTTATCCGCTAAAGGAAGAACAAACAATTCAAATTGTTCGTATCTCATTTCTATACGTTCTTTAGATAAATCTGCTTCACTCCGAGCGCGTTGACTTCTACGTAAATATTCTGTTTCTTTATCAATTTGCAAAAAGATTTTATATGCTTGCGAAAAATCATTTAAAACAAAGGCCGCTCCAATACCTTCAATAATGATTAAATCTTTTTTATTTTTCTTAACAACTGATACCGCCAGGAAAATCGCTGATATCAAAGAAAAAAAGTTTCCGATAATTAACGCTGTTGACATTTTTTACTATCCTTTTGCTTTCATCTTACCTGACAAAACTTAAAATTTCCATAAAGCACCCACCTGCATAGATACATAAAACTATTCCGTTAAAGTTCATAGCACCATATTTTTCTTGCTTTTTCTACAGCATTATCCTAGTATTCCTTCCAGAAATTTAATTATAATGTATTTATTAATTTTAAGCTTATGTTCAAAAGTCAACTTGACAGGGAAAGCCTCAAACAGCTTGGGGTTCCTGAAAAATTTAAACATCTTTCGTGGAGCAAAGATATTTGTGAAGGTGAAGATGGTAGCATTTACGTTCTAAATGGTAACAAAATGCACTTGCTTGCAGAAAAAGCTTTTGCTTATCCAATCTCTCACAGCACAAGCGAATTGCCTAAAGATATGGCAGAAATCAAAAACAAACTATGTGCCTTTAGTGTTACAAATCGACGAATGCAAATAGCTAACGAGTTTATTAAAATAGCTCAGACAGAAGCAGAGAATGTGGAATATGCTTTTATTGCAGAAAGCAAAGATACCACACATCGACAAGAGGTTTTTGCTAAAACTCCCAATGGCTATAAAAAGCTACCGGAACCATTTTTCATCGGAGGTGCTGCCAAAGCACTTATCGCTCAAGGGCATTTGTTGATTTTTCGTAATAATAAGTATGAAATAACCGATTTTATACCTATTTTTGCCGATTTACATCGAATTGCTTTTTGGGGAGGTGAAAGGCAAATTTTTGCGGTAAACATGTTGTTTTCACGACTTGATTTTATGAGATTTGAACGCATTGGCCGCATAGAAGAATTGTTCCAAACCAAGGTCAATACCGTGCTTAAAATCAAGGAAGATGAAAACAAACTAACGCTTTTCCATCTCGCACACGATGGACTTTCTCCCGTATGTCGTTTAAAACCCAAACAGGAATTCAAGGTTAATGAAACGACCGGTGCAATCCATTTGTGTGATTATTCAGTTAATTATCACGGTTGGCTAATGCACGCCAATTTCATGTACCAAAACGGCATATATGAAAGAATGTAAATTAAAGAGCTACTCACTAAAAATCCTTTGTGACTTAATAGTCGCAAGGGATTTTTTGTACTCAAACAATCAGTTCAATAACAAAAAAGAGGCCATAAAGACCTCTTTTTTTAATTGGTGCGCAATACTTTGCGATTATCGGACTGAAAATTATGATGAATATAAGCAGTTGAAGTATAAGCTTATTTCATATTAAGACATTTTTCTAGCTCTCTAAAAAACTCTATAGAGAAAGTCTCATCTCCTTTAGTTTTTCCTTCTTCATAGTCTCTAAAAATTATATTTTGGTATGTTAGCAAATTTCTTCCCGCTAAACATATTTCTATTTTATCTTGTTTTGCTCCTTTATTTACGAGAATATTATGGTATTGAGCAAAGGTTCTCATTCCTGATAAAAAATTAACCAAAGAAGCAAATTTATTTGACTCCTCTATGGTATTATGATTACCTTTCAAGACAATATATGCTTGTGCTACTGTTAAATCTCTATCATCTGTATTTAGGTAGTTATCTGCAAATACACTCATAGTGCACCCCATCAGAAAACCTATAAGCAATAATGCATATTTTTTCATTGCAACCTCTTTTCTGTATTTATTAATTCAATATAACTAAAGATATTCAAATCACAATAACTTTTTGTAATTATTAAACATTATCATAATTTTATGTTGTCTTTACTTTCAGTTTACACTATAGTAACATTCTTATAAAGATAGGAGGAAAGATGACCAATCCAAGTATACATTCTGCAAAAGCAGCCATGGAAGCAAACAAAATCGAACAAGAAAAAATAAAAATAGCACAAGAAGATAAAAAAAGAGAAATTCTTCGTGATAAAAAAAATGATGAATACAATCAAAAAGCTATAAAAATAGCAGAGGATTGTAGGATGTTGGCAATAATTTCTTTAATTATTTCTGTTATTGCAATGATTATTTCTATTTTGAAATAAATTTTATCGGACTGAGATTGCTTTATCAAAATGCCTGATGTTATTGGCTTTTACTAAAAAAGTCCGATATTAAATGAAAAAATGGTATTTTAGGGAAAATTGCTATCGAACTTTGTGGGAGTTAGCCCAGATAAAGTAAAAACCGCTCCTCTCGGAACGGTTTTCAAAAATGGTGCGCTAGGCCGGAATCGAACCGGCACGGGATTGCTCCCAACAGATTTTAAGTCTGCAGCGTCTACCAGTTCCGCCACAAGCGCAAATCCGCAACAACGACTTTATACAAACAAAAAAATATAATTGCAACATAAAACTTGTATTTTTTTTATAATTAGCATAAAATTGCCTCGTTTGTTGGATACAGCGTACCTGCAAACACTTAAAATAACACGGCATATATGGCAGAAACAGCGTTTCGGTATATGCTTTTTTAAGAAAGGTAAATTAAATGAAAACATTAGAACGGAAATTACCGATTTCCACAGAAAAGCTTGCAGAAATGCCTTTTCGCAAGCTCGTTCCCAACATTGTTACTTTGTTGGCCCTATGCTCCGGCATGACTTCTATTCGCTACGCCATCAGTGAAAACTGGAGCCGCGCAGTTCTTTTCATCTTTTTAGCCGCTCTCTTTGACGGCTTGGATGGCAGAGTTGCCCGTATGCTTAAAGCTTCATCAAAATTTGGTGCCGAACTCGATTCGTTGAGTGATTTTATTAGTTTTGGTGTTGCTCCGGCAATTTTAATGTACCAATGGTGCTTATTTGATTTGAAAAAGATAGGTTGGTTCTTCTGCCTGTTATTTGCTATGGGTATGGCCTTACGTTTGGCTCGTTTCAACACCATGTTAGAAGATGAAACCGTTCCCCCTTATTGGTCACACTATTTCACCGGTGTTCCGGCTCCTGCCGCCGCCGCAATGGTCATTATGCCGATTTTACTGGGGTTTGATTTGGCAGAAACAAAGCCGTTTTTAAGAACCCACACATTTTGCAGTATATGGATGTGCATTGTCTTTTATCTGGAAACCAGTCGGATTCCGACTATTTCTCTTAAAAAAGCCAAAGTAAAACCATCAATGATTATTCCTTTGTTGGTATTTGTTGCCATTATCGCGCATTTCTTATTCACGCAGACATGGTTAACTTTAGGAATTCTGACAGCGCTTTATACTTTAAGCATTCCTTTCAGTATTATTCGATTCCTGCGTGATAAACAAATCTACGAAAGCACCCAACAAAAAAAGAAAGAGAGCAATAAATCCGCCTAAGAAAGAATTTATTGTAATACTCTTATCAATCATACCGGTTTTTATCTCCAACAGATAACAGCCGGTATTTTTTAATGCAAACCAGCAAAATAAAAAATCTTGACTCTTATAAAAACAAGTCCTATAAAACTTCCTACCAAGGCACCCCTGGAGGTCTTGGTATAATTTCAACTTATATAAGGAAAAACCAATGTCAGAAATTACATTTAATGCAGTTTTGCGTGAAAAAGCAGGTAAGGGGGCAGCTCGTGCATGTCGTAGAGAAGGTCGTGTTCCTGCTGTTATTTATGGTGGCAAGAAAGATGCCGTAAACATCAGCTTACACCCTGTTGAGTTAGAAAAAGCCCTTGATTTAGCAGATTTTTACAAGTCTGTTATCACCATCGCTATGGAAAAGAAGAGCGAAAAAGTTATTTGCAAAGACGTTCAATTTGACCCGGTATCTGATATGCCGATTCACGTTGACTTTATGCGCAAGTAATAAAGGCTTTAACAATGTTTTTAGTGGTCGGTTTAGGAAATCCCGGAGAGGAATATGCAAAAACCCGCCACAATATTGGATTTATGGCGGCTGATGAGATTCACAGCCGCTATAACTTTGCCCCGTTTAAGAGTAAGTTTGAAGGATTAATTGCCGAAGGAACAATTGAAGGTGAAAAAGTTTTGCTCTTAAAACCACAAACTTTTATGAACTTATCCGGTAATTCGGTTTCAAAAGTCGCTTCATTTTATAAGATTGAACCTCAAAATATTATCGTCATCCATGATGACAAAGATTTAGCTTTAGGCAAATTAAAAGCCAAGATCGGCGGTTCTGCCGGCGGTCATAACGGTCTGAAAAATATTGATTCACATATTGGTACGGAATATAACCGCATTCGCGTCGGCGCCGGTTCTCCCAAAGAACACCATACCGATACCATAAATTTTGTTCTCTCTCGCTTCTCCAAAGAAGAGATGACAGTACTTGAAGAAAAGTTAGATTTCATCGCATCCTCTATCGGCGAACTCATAAAAAAAGGCATCGCCCACTATTCAAATGTCGTTGGGATGCATAACACAAAATAATTTCCCTTTTTCTGCTAACGCTATATTGACAAAAAAATATTTTTGGATAGAATTCGTTTCGATAAGCAATTTTTATTTCACAAAATTTTTATTATATGAACAACAAAAGCATGCTTAAGGACATCCTCGAGTACCAGAAAAAAAGGGAAGCGCGTGTAGAAGAAAAAAACCCGGATGAAATCGCGGAAGAATTTGTAAGAAAACATTTTCCCAAGGCTCCGGCCAAACTTCCCCAAAAATCCGATGAGCTTGATTCCACACTAAGACAGATTTTAGAGCAGACAGAAACCACCCATCCGGAAAACAACCCGGATTTCATGAAGAAAATCCCGGTAATGCACCTCTCCTGGTTTGCCATCGAAAAGATTAGCCACTTTAGAGATTTAGGCATTCTGTACGCTCTGGTCTTAAACAAAATCTACAAAGGAAACATTCCTTTCGAAATCGAAAAGGTTATCCTTGCTCTCGAAAAAGATGATTTGATTATCCTGATGAACAGTGCCGGTATCAAATGGAGTGACCATGCAAAAATAATCATGTCTAAGTTTCATCCGGAAACCTATCGGCAGCTGTATGAATTAACCAACTATCAGTCGAATGCGTCTTATCTCATGCGATGATCCTAAAAAACAGTTCAAGTTGTAAAACTTGAGCTGTTTTTTATTGCAATTAAAGAAAATATCTCCTATAACCGCTTTATAAAAAAAAACAAAACTTAAGGAGCAATAATAATGGGATTTAATTGTGGTATCGTCGGCCTGCCAAACGTTGGCAAATCCACTCTTTTTAATGCATTAACACAAACAATCGCCGCACAAGCAGCAAATTTTCCGTTTTGCACAATCGAACCGAATACCGGACGTGTTGCTGTTCCTGATAAGCGTTTGCAAGCCTTAGCTGATATTGTTCATCCCAAAAATATTGTTCCCACACAATTAGAATTCGTTGATATCGCAGGCCTTGTCAAAGGTGCCAGCAAAGGTGAAGGATTGGGTAACCAATTCCTAGCAAATATTAGAGAGACAGACGCCATTATCCACGTTTTGCGTTGCTTTGAAGATAACAACATCACCCACGTTGAAGGCAGTGTTGACCCTATCCGTGACGCAGAAATTGTTGAAACAGAACTGATGATTGCCGACTTGGAATCATTAGAAAAACGCTTTGAACAAACCAAGAAAAAGGCTCAAACCGGTGGTGATAAAGAAGCCGCTGTCCGTGCTCGTGTTATGGAACCGATTATTGAAGCCTTAAAGGCTGGCAAACCAGCAAGAACAGCTGCTCCGTCTCCGTCAGATAAAGACGCTTATAAACAATACCAAATGATGCAACTTTTAACCTCCAAACCGGTTTTATATGTCTGCAACGTAGATGAGGACAGCGCCGCAAACGGCAACAAATTTTCAGAATTAGTATTCAAAAAAGCCGAACAAGAAAATGCCAAAGCCGTAATTATCTCTGCCGCCATTGAATCTGAAGTTGCGCAATTAGACAGCGAAGAAGAAAAGCAAGAATTTTTATCCGCATTAGGACTTGAAGAAACCGGTTTAACCAAAATCATCAAAGCCGGTTATGAACTCTTAGGTTTGGAAACCTATTTTACCGCCGGCCCGAAAGAAGTTCGCGCTTGGACATTCTTAAAAGGCTCAAAAGCCCCTCAGTGTGCCGGCATAATTCACTCTGATTTTGAAAGAGGTTTTATCCGTGCAGAAACGATTGCTTATGATGATTACATCAAATACAATGGCGAACAAGGTTGCAAAGAAGCAGGAAAGATGCGTTCCGAAGGTAAAGATTACGTTGTTCAAGATGGCGATCTAATGAACTTTTTATTTAATGTATAATTAAATTAAAAACTTCAGAATAATAAAATATACCGCTCTCACATAAAGAGCGGTATATTACTGCAAAGACCATATTTTATAGCTTTACCTTTGTAACACAATCCCGTTAATCAACAGAATCCAAATATTCAATCGCATCCATTGCTGCAATAGCACCGCTACCGGCAGAAATAACTGCTTGCTTATATTTAGGATCTTTCACATCACCGGCGGCAAAAACACCTTCAACATCAGTAGCAGAACAATTTTCGTGTGTTACAATATAGCCTTTACTGTCCAAAACAAGGTTCCCCTTAAAAATATCCGTATTCGGTTGGTGACCGACCGCAATAAACACACCATCTGCATTGATAACTTTTATAGAATCTGTTTCAACATTACGTACTCGAATACCGGTAACTTTTTTAGGTTCATCCTGCCCCAATATTTCCTCAATAACACTGTCCCATTCCACAACAATTTTACGATTCTCTTTAATTCTATCTTGCAATATTTTATCAGCACGCAACTGATGTCTGCGATGCACCAAAATAACTCTCTCTGCCAGAGTAGATAAATAGAGAGCCTCTGCCGCCGCAGTATTACCACCACCGACAACCACAACTGTGCGACCGCGATAGAAGAACCCATCGCAAGTTGCACAAGCCGAAACGCCATAACCCAAAAATTTCTTTTCGGATTCCAAATTCAACCATTTAGCGGAAGAACCTGTAGCTACAATAACAGCCTTAGCTTTAAAAGAATGACCATTTTCAGAACTGCAAACAAATGGACGATGCGCAAAATCAACTTCAACAATATGGTCATTAACAAATTGCGCACCCAACTTCAATGCTTGCTGTTTCATTTTATCCATCAATTCAAAACCGCTTATTTCTTCAAATCCCGGAAAATTTTCGATAGCAGATGTCATTGTCAACTGTCCGCCCTCCTGATTACCGGATACAATCATTACTTTAACTCCTGCACGCACAGCATAAATAGCGGCAGTATAACCGGCCGGTCCGGAACCTAAAATCAATAAGTCAGTTGTATAAAGTGCCATTAGTCTCTCCTAATTTAATAGTTTTGATGCATTTTCACGTAATTTCATAACCTGTATTGCCTTAGTCTTATCTCCTAATATCTCATACAAAGCCACCAGTTGACTACACACATTCAGTGTGTCCTGATATTTTGTATAAAAGCTCTCATCTTGAGCCATTATTTGGTCCAGAGCCTTGCTCAAAAAAACTACTTTAATTTGAGGTTGTTCAGCTTTTTGAGCTAAAATCATATAAGCAGCAAATTTATCCTTATCCTCTCGATTATCTGCCCATGCCATTTCAACTTTTATCAAAGCTTCTTTATCATCCAAATAATAATAAACTTCCTCTAATTTTGATAATGCCTGATTTTGCTCTTCTTTTTTTTGAGCATAACTTAAAGCTTGGTTATAATACGCTGTTGCAAAGAAGTATTTACTATTATCCTGATTTTGTAAAGCCCCTTCATAATAGATATCACCGAGTTTTATATCCGTTTGATACAAAATAGTATAAACCATTGCAGAACACTGCTCTTTTGATTGCAAAAACTTAACAAAATAGCGAATAATCGCACCATACTGCACAATTTTTGCCTCATCAGAGAGAAATCTCTCCCGTTCACGCACAATTTTATAGAGTTTAATAAACTGATTTTCTACATTGTTGCGCACATATTTTGACGTTGAATGCATTTTTCCGCCTCACCAGAAAGACTAAAAAACACCACCTGTATGCAAACAATAATCCTCATTATTTAAAGCATATTTTTTATGAACCGGACAGGTTTGGCACATACAACCGCGATTTTCGTGAATGCAATTACTTTTTTCAAAAGCACAAAACATCACCTCCCAATGTTTTTCATTTTCCCTTTTCAAAACATCAGTAACTGTACGTATATTATTTTTAATTTTGCAATTTTTAGTATAAGACGGACAAGTCAAGCACAAACAATCTTGCGCATTATCCATTGTTTTTTCTACACGCATCACAAATCCTCCTGTTAACAAAATCAACAGGAATAAAAATAAGCTTTAATAAAACCGAAACAACCAATCTTTTCGTATATCAAGGGTTATATTCTGATAAAACGACCTTCCACAATTTGCGGCAAAAAATAATTACGAACCCCGGGTAAAAAAGAGATTTTATCAACCCTCGCAAACATCGGCCCCTGATAGCAAGCTTGTATCATTGCATCAACATATTGATCTTCACCGCTCATTAGAATTTCCACACTGCCGTCATCTTCGTTTCTAACCCAACCGGAAATTCCGCCGATATCAAGAGCTTTATGAATAGCCCAACGACGAAAACCGATACCCTGCACTCGTCCCTCAATTTTTAAATAAACTTCTTTCATCTCGCCACTTTTCCAAATCATTTAATTTATCTTTGATAAGTTCATTTCTCTCTTTGATTTCCTCAACCTCACCCCATTGTTTTTGCTCTTCAATCTCTTCAAAAAAAGCACACTTAAAAACTTCTTTAGCATTAAGTTTTTTTTCCGCCCACAATACAGCCAACAAAACAGAACGTATTTCTGTTGCCGCCAAATAAATAAAAGCAACTTTCTCAGCCGCACATTCAGATAAATACTGTCTAACAAACTGTTGCTGAGATACATTTTCTAAAGGAACATCCACCCCACCAACTCGAACAAATTTTGTTTTCAACAACAAATTAACCTGCCTTATTTTATCATCAACAGAAGCCTCATTGGGCAGGTACAAAATTGTATCCGTCAAAACAAAAGAAACGAGTCTTTCAATCAACTCGCTCTTTTGCATTTTCAGTTTCATTAAAGCACCTTCAAATACTTTACTCTGCATTTTTAGATGTACCCGAAAGCATATTAAACAGGCCTTTAGCTCTATCTTTGACCATGTCAACACTGTTATCTAAAACTTTACCGACATCATCGGAAGTTGATTTAGCGACATTATCAGACTTAGGAAATCTGCTTTCATAACCGGTGTCCTTAAGAGCTGTATAACATGGAGAACTATCATTTTCCATAACCATTTGCGCACCCAAATAAACCGGTCCGGTCATAGTTGCGCCAACAACATTTTTCACAACATTAGCCGTATCAACCCCAACCGTCGGCTCTTGCAATGTACCATTCAAACGAACCAAAGAAGATAATGCTTTAGCAATATTTGTATCAGTCAACTTACCGCCAAAAGGTTTAACGCCAAAACTTAATTTATCATTTTTCATATTGATTGTACCATCTGCAACAACGGTAAATTTATCAGCGCTGATAACCACCCCACTCGGAAAAGTTGCTAATCCATCTTTGAAATCCGCCCGAACAACCGCACACTTCATTTTTAAATCATCATTACCTTTTGTAATTTTAAGGGTATTAAACAATTGAGAAATGATATTTCCTTTCATCATACCGATATTACCTAAATGAAATTTAGATTTATCAATAATAAAGGCCAATCGTCCGTCCAGAGTATCTGCAATTGCAGCATAGGTATTTCCTCTGCCGGAAAGATTAATATACAAATCAGATTGACCACCATTGATAAAGTTAAAGTATTCGGATTGAACATCCAAAGCTTTTAACAAATCCAACAAATTAACTTTAACCATATCCGCATTAAGATTAAGAGCCTTATCATTAGCACTCAACGTAGCTCTTCCCTTAACACTGCCATCAGCAATTTTTCCATCCAAAATATTAATTTGTGCTATTCCGTCACTAACCTTTGCATTCAAAACAAGGTTCTCGGCCAAAACATTACTTTTGTTCAAAACTTTATTTATACTCATATCAACGTTTGCCCGAACTATTCCCAAAAGCTCATAAGGAATTTTATCGGCAGGAACCATTGCTGTTGCCTGTGCTTCTTTAATTAAAGAAACATTCCATGCTGACTTTTCTTTCTTTGTAAAAGAGGCAATATCTATTTTTTCAGACTTAAAATCAGCTTTAATATCAGGCAATTTTTCAGTCAAATTAACATTAACATCACCTTTAATAACATTTCCAGCAATCCTAAAGCTATTGATTACTGCATCAATATTCTTCAAATCACCTTTAACGGAAACATCTGCCGACTCATCATACGTACTGTCTTTGCCCATAAAACCTTTAGCCTTAACATTTCCGTCAAAGCCCAAATTGCCGAACATGTCAAACAAGGTAACATCGGTTGATAAACCTATTCCCATAATTTCCAAATCAGCTTTTACTGGATATCCGTTTGAAGATTTAAGACGTTTCAAAGATCCTAAAACACCACTGCCTTGATATAATTCATCATTAACATTAAACTTAAAACCGATATCTCCGTCAGATTGTTTATCCAAACTCAAAGATTTGATATCATAACTTTGGGTTTGTGCCGTCTTATCGGTATAATTGATCTTAACATTTTCAAAAGCAACTTCCTCAATATCCACTTTAGAAAGAATAGCCGAAGGATCGCTTGTTTCATTCTTTGTCAGCTCTTCCGCATAAGCATTAGAAATCAAACTGAAATGATAAGAAGTTTTCTGTTCTTCAGGTTCACTGGCATTTTCTTGAGCTGTTTCAAATACCCAGTTCGCACTACCGTCGGCATTTTCTTCCAAATTAACAACCGCATCACTAATCAGAAAACGATTGATAACATATTTGCCGTGAATAAGCGGGAGTAAAGCAATTCTGACATTGATTTCGCCGACTTTAACCATTTGCGGATTTTTAGACCATGTAGCATTTGCAAACTCAATATCTTGAATTTGTACGGTCGGTTTAATAGATGGCTTAATGCGTATGTCACCGATTTTAAGTTCACGTCCCGTCATTGCCAAAACTTGATTTTCAACCAAGCCTTTATATTGGTTAAAATCGACGTGCTTAAGCACCACATAACCACCAATAACAATAATCAGAAAAAGACAAACCAACGTTACTAAAACGACTTTCAATAACTTTTTCATCAAAATTTACTCCTTAAAATTCAATCCGAATGTTTTCAAACTTTCTCTAAAATAATCCGGCAATTTTGCCTTTACAATCATTTTCTTTCCATAGATAGAAGATAAATCAATTTTATAAGCATGCAAGTGCAATTTACGGACAATCAAACTGTTTTTATGTCTTTCGCTACCAAAATACTTTTCATCACCGCAAATAGGTGTGCCGATTGCCTCAAGATGTGCACGAATTTGGTGTGTTCGCCCTGTCAAAGGACTTGCTGCCACCAACGCATATTTATCACCCACATTATCAATTACCTCATACTCGGTAACCGCCGTTTTTCCACCTTCAACAACTTGTACTCTGCCATCAACTTTTTCAAGCGGTAGTTTAATCGTCCCCATTTCTTTTGTTGGCACGCCATAAACAAGAGCCAAATAAGTTTTTTGTAAAGTATGTTCACAAAAAGCTTTGGTCATAACATCTGCCATCTTGCGATTTCTGGCCAAAACCAAAATACCGCTGGTATCTTTATCGATTCTATGTACCAACTTTGGCTTTTCATCATTTCCAAATTTCAAAGCTTCAAGCATACCGTCAATATGGCGTGACATATTCGTTCCGCCCTGCACGGCCAAACCGGATGGCTTATTCAAAACAATGATTTTATCGTCTTTATATATTACCATATCGGCAATAAGCTTGCTATCCTGTTTAGATACATCGGTACGAACAAGTTCTTTTTTCTCATTATCAAGCGGTGGCACTCTTACTTCCTGCCCTGCTAAAAGACGTGTATTTGCCTCAGCCCTTGCTCCGTCAACTTTAATTTGTTTAGTACGCAAAAGCTTCTGCAATCTACTGAGAGTTAGCCCCGGATAATACTTCAAAAACCACCGATTAAGACGTATTCCGTCATCTTCATTTTTAATTTTAACAATTTCAACACCGGACATTACCGTCCTCCCTTCTTTTTCGTAGAAGCCCTGCCGATTTTTAGCGGCACATAAAATTTTTGCCTTTGTTTTTGTTTCGGTTGCGGTTCAAGAACAACCTGTTTGCCGGATTTTTCAAATTCCGCAGCAAAATCTTTAGCCGAAATAAACATTTCTTCCATACGTGGCTTAATCACCTTGGGCAAATCAAGATTAACTCTTTCATATCCTTCTAATGATTTCTTCTGCTCGTCATTAAGCTTATCAAAATCTTCGTCTTTCATATAGATACGCAAATCAACAGACATTTCTTTCAAATGTTCCTTCATCTTTTCGGAAATTCTTGAAAAAGTCAGGTAAGATACCCCCAATGAAATATTGTTTACGTCCATACTCATACTATTAAAACCTTTCTAGTCGGCACATCATAGCCTCAAAAAACCTATTTGACAAGCTTTATTTAATAAAAATATTGACAAAATTTAAAAAATATTATACAAAAAAGGTAACTTTCTAAGAATTATGTTAAATTAAAAATATGCGATTATGAAAATTAAGATTAAGAAATCCCGACTCTGGGTACCGGCTGCCGGCATAGTGTTGGCTTTCGGATTCTTCAATAACTGCTGCCTCCTTCCATACCTCAACGGAGGCGAAGTTATTGATTGGAACAACTTGATTTTCGCCTTAACCATTCTCCTTGGTGTCGGCGGAATACGGGACGTAGCCATGCGGAAGTTCCGCTATATTGGCGAGATTCTTGTAGAGAACCAGAAAGCTCCGTCCAAGAGCTTCTTCAACAACAAAATCTGGATACCGTCCATCGGATGGTGTCTAGTTGGCGGCCTCGCAAACAATTGCTGCATTCACCCCTTCTTCAATATTGGAGAGGTAGATTGGGGAGGCCTTCTTGGCGCACTGAGTATCCTCCTGACCATAAGTGGCTTCCGTGAGTACGGAAAGTACGACCAGGATAGCAAAGTCCTACAGCGAGAAGGAAAGTTGGAAGTTTCGAAAGAGGCTGAAAACTGGACCTAAGACTTCAAACCACAAAAAAAGACAGGTTCTGCTTCATGCAGAACCTGCTTTTTTATTTACGCCTTTGCGGTTTCATCTTGCAAGGTTTACCGATTTTTCTCGGCACATAAAACTTTTGCTTTTGTTTCAATGCTTTTTCAGCTCGCGCTAAATCAACATCTGTCACATCTTTCATCTCAAAAACTCTATCAACCTCTTTAGGGAGTTCCTTTTTCAAACTCTCCATCGATTCAATCCCGTATTCCCGAGCCAAAATCTGCGCCAAAGCAATAGTTTCCAGACGAGAAAGTCGCACAATTTCTTCTGCGATTTTTTTAATATCAGCCATACACAATACATTTAGAATAATTAATTTATAGCACTCTAATATTTGAACTATTGTTCATTGTCAACTTTTTTCGCTTTGCGTTCGCGTTGCTTTTCGGCGCGTAATTTATCAAAGTAATCGATTCTCTTTTTAATTTCTCTTTCAAATCCCCTATCAACCGGATTATAAAAGCGCCGTCTTCCCATCTCTTCCGGAAAATAATCCTGCCCCGAAAAACCGTCCTCTAAATCTTGGTCATAGATATATCCTTCATGGTAACCCAGATTTTTCATCAACTTCGTCGGTGCATTTAAAATATGTTTCGGCGGCATAAGAGAACCTGTCTGCTTTGCCGCATCAAAAACTTTATGCATAGCCTTATAAACTGCAGCAGATTTCGGAGCGGTTGCCAAATAAGCCACCAACTGCATAATTGCCAAATCCCCCTCCGGTGAACCAAGACGCTCGTATGTATCCGCACAGGCAATCGCTTGCACCACCGCATTAGGATCAGCCAAAGAAACATCTTCAACAGAAAATCTTATCAAACGCCGTATCAAATACCTCGGATCTTCTCCCGAAACCAACATTCTTCCTGCCCAATAAAGTGCCGCATCCACATCAGACCCGCGCAAAGATTTATGCACGGCAGAAATCAGGTTATAATGTCCGTCCCGTCCTTTATCATATACCGGTGCGCGTGAACGGATGATTTTCATCAATTTATCTTTATCAAAAATTTCCCCTTCTTTAGCAAACGCCCACACACTCTCGGCAATATTTAGGATATACCGTCCGTCACCATCGGCAATCGTTTTCATCAGCTCGCGCGCTTCATCATCAACCGGTAGTTTCATTCCCTCTTCACGTTCGGCACGTTGCAACAATTCTTCAAAATCATCAGCACTCAACCGATTAAGCACAAACACCTGACAGCGTGATAAAAGAGCAGCATTCAGTTCAAAAGAAGGGTTTTCCGTCGTCGCCCCAACAAGAATAACCGTACCGTTTTCCACATAGGGCAAAAAACCATCCTGTTGTGATTTATTAAAGCGGTGAATTTCATCCACAAATAAGAGTGTCCCTTTACCCTGGTTAGCCCGTCTTTCTTCCGCATATTGGAATACGCGTTTCAAATCCGCCACACCGGAAAACACCGCTGATATTTGTTCAAAATAAAGATTGGTGTATTCGGCAATTAACCGTGCGATTGTCGTCTTACCGCAACCCGGCGGTCCCCATAAAATAAACGAAGAAATACGCCCGGTATGAAGCATTCTCCCCAAAGGTGAATCTTCTCCCAAGACCTGCTCTTGCCCAACTACTTCTTCCAGTTTTTTCGGGCGCAATCTATCGGCGAGCGGGCGCTTAACCCTATTTGAAAATAACGTTTCCTGCATTGTTTCACGGATTCTCTTTTTTTAATAAGCAACCTATATCACAAATATTTTAAAGCACAAACAAAAAAACACACCCCCTTTAGGATGTGTCTTTTGATAAACAAATTCCTTTCGTATTTTTTATCTCTCGCCGGAAATCACTTTTGCCCCCCAAGCTTCCGCCTGACGAAGCAATTTTGAGGTTTTTACCTTTTCCAAGCCCAATTTTTTAGCATAATAACGACGTTTTTTTGCTAAAATATTGTCTTTAATACCGTCACGGTCCGTCCGTACCCCATCGGCACTCAATTTATAATCAACGGTCTTCCCATCCGGCAGATAATGTACTTCATTACCATGCCCATCTTTTGTATAGTCAACTTTTTCCCCATCACGCTGATAATGTACTTCATTACCATGCTCATCTTTTGTATAGTCAACTTTTTCTCCATCACGCTGATAATGAACTTCATTACCATATTTATCTTTAGTCCATTCAACAAACTTCTTTCCTTCGCTATACCGATAGTTTACTTCATTACCATCTTTATCTTTTGTCCATAATACATCATGTCCATAACCGGAATAACGAGTCTCATTGCCTTCTTTATCTCTTGTCCACTCAACTGTTTCGCCATTTTTTACATACAAAACATCTGTACCATCTTTGCCGAGTTTTAGCCATCTGTGTCCCTTACCGGTACACAAAACCCAACTTCCATCTTCATCAAATACCAACTTAACTCCTGGTGCAATATCAGACATCCAATTTTTAGCAGAAACTGAATCCCCATTTGCATAGGCAATCTGAATTCTATCACAATAACCTTCACCACAATCACCATCCTCCTCAACAAGATGATGATCCCGGCGACATGTTACTGTTCTGCCATTAAAACTGATAACTTGCACAGCCTCATCATCACTTACATATGTACTTTTTCCGAAGTCAGCTCTATTACCATCTTTATCTACCAAATAATCAGGCGTTTTTCCGTCTTTTTCATAAAAAAGCTGATTTTCCTGGCAATCTACTCTCTTTTCGGGTGTAACACCATCATCCCGGTAATAAATCATATTACCGCTACGGGCTCTTTTCCACGCAACTGTTACCCCATCTTCTCTATAGGCAATGGTACCAAGATTATCTTTTACCAAATATACAGTTCCATCATCTCTCTTATATACTTTTCTCCCATCTCTTTCTTCATAATCGTCAGTTTTACTGGTTGCCGCCTCAATCAATGCCTTAATATCCTCATTACGACAAAAAAGCGGACTACTGACATAATGTTTTGCCGTTTTTCCACGATTATCTTCTATATATGCATCTGCACCAACTTCAAGCAAAGCCTTAACTTTTCTTGTATCCTCATCTCCACCTCTGTTTATAATAGCTCTCATCAATGCAGTATCACCCTCATTATTTCTTGCATCAATATTTGCACCGGATTCGGCCAAAGCCTTCACCATTTCCGGTGTTCTGGCATAAAATAATGCAGTATTGCCATTTTTATCTCTTGCATCCAAATCCGCCCCGGCTTCAGCAAACACTTTTACCATTTCCGGATTATTCGTATGCATCAAAAATGTTCTGCCCCACTGGTCCTTAACATCAGCATCCAACCCTGCCTCAAGCAACATCTTAGCCATTTCCGGAGTTTCAGCATAAAATAACAAAGGTTTTCCGCTGTACGATACATCTAAATTTGATTCCGCTTCAATCAAAGCTTTTGCTGCATCTAGTCTTCCGTATTTCACAAGATTTATCAAACATGGCTGACCGGTATCATCTTTTGCATTCACATCAGCTCCGGCTTTAATCAAATCTTTAACTTCTTCAGCCGTAGTGGCCCTATCTAAAGCAATATCTATTTCTCTCATCTTTCTTCTCCTCAAAAAGCTTCAATTGCCTCACTATGGAACATATTTTATCATAAAAAACAAATACCTGCAACCATTTTCGTTCATCAGATTTGAACACAATTCCCCTCTACCCCTTGACTCTGTAACAAAAAGTTTTATTATCCTAGAAAATATAATGACAATTTTAGGAAACAAACATGAGTTTTACTGATTTAGGATTAAACGAAAAAACCATTCAAGCTATAACAGATTTGGGCTACCAAGAGCCGACAACCGTTCAAAAAGATGTCATTCCTTCCATTTTGGCTGGGCAAGACATTTTCACCATTGCGCCTGCCGCTTGCGGTAAAACTTGCGCCTATATTTTTCCGCTCATTGATATTATTTCCCAAAATTCAGCCCAAAATATTTTGATTATTGCCGCCGATTCTGAAGAAGCCGTCAATATTTCCGATAAGTTTTCGATTTTTAACAAATATCACGAAATCAATGATGAAGAAGACTCTTCATCTGAGGCAAACGTTATCATTGCTTCCCCTTCTCTTCTTTTAGATAATATCAAAGAGAAGACTTTAGATGTTTCTGATATCAACATTCTCGTTGTTGATGATATCAACCTTATCAAAAAGAAACGCCAACTTAATAAGTTAGAAAAAATTTTAGAACTTTTGCCGGCAAACAAACAAAACATCGTTTTCACAACCCGCCGCTCAAAAGAAACTCAAGACATCTTAAACAAAATTCTCAAAACACCGGCAGAAATCAAAATCGATAAAAATAAAGAAAGCGAAGTTTCCGAAGTCAATCAAAACGAGCCGTCAATTCCCGAAACCATTGCCGACAACAAAGAAAAATCCAAAAAAGAAAAGCACAATCGTTATCAAAATCGCATTCAAGCCCAAGATAAAAAAGCTTTGGATTTGGCCCGTCGCTACAAAGTTTTCGGCAAAAATACCCCCTCTTTTCTCTTAGATGATACCAAGTTAGTATCCATCGCAGAATCATAAGAGAAAATAAAAAAAATACTTGCGCTATTTTTTGCGAGGTTTTATAGAAAAGAAAAAATGTCAACTTTTAACATGGAGATTCTAAATGTCAGGACACTCCCAATTTAAGAATATTATGTACCGTAAAGGTGCACAAGATGCCAAAAAAGCAAGAGTATTTGCAAAACTTGCTCGTGAAATTACCGTTGCCGCCAAAAGCGGTTTACCTGAGCCGGATAAAAACCCGCGCTTAAGATTGGCTATTCAAGCCGCTCGTGCTGAAAGTATGCCGAAAGATAATATCGAACGCGCTATTGCCAAAGCCACCCAGGTTGCCGGCGGTGCAGATTTTACTACCATGCGTTATGAAGGTTTTTCACCAAACAAGGTTGCCGTTATTGCCGAAGCTTTAACTGATAATAAGAATCGTACGGCAAGTAACGTTCGCGCCATCTTTGGTAAGCGTGGCGGTCAAATGGGTGAAACAGGCTCTGTTTCTTTCAACTTTGAACGTATCGGTTACATCGAATATCCGATGTCTGTTGCCGATCCGGATAAAATGTTTGAAGAAGCTCTGGAAGCCGGCGCTAACGAGGTTATTTCCGAAGATGAAATTCACGCAATCGAAACCTTGCCTGAAGATTTATCTGCCGTAACCGAAGCCTTAGAAAAGAAATTCGGTACCCCGTCTGCTTCTCGTTTGGATTGGAAACCAACCGTTAAAATAAGCATCACCGATTTAGAAACAGCTAAGAAGTTCTTGGAATTCATCGATGCTTTGGAAGAAGACGAAGATATCCAACACGTATATCACAACGCAGAAATTGCAGAAGATATTATGGCTCAACTCTCAGAGGACGAATAAATGCGAATTTTGGGTCTTGATCCAAGCATTTCCTCCACTGGTTGGGGTATAATAGATACAAACGGAAACCGTCTGTCCTATGTGGCAGACGGTTTTATTCCGACCTCAACAAAACTTCCTCTCTCTAAAAGATTGCATTTGATATACACCGAACTACAACGCGTTATAGAATTGTACAAACCGGATGAAGCCTCAATCGAAATTACTTTTCTAAACTCCAATCCGGAAACTTCTCTCAAATTAAGTATGGCACGCGGCGTCGTCTTTTTAATCCCCGCTCTGCATAATATCCCTTTATTTGAATACGAGCCCAATAAAATCAAAAAAGCCCTCACCGGAGTTGGACGCGCAGATAAAAATCAGGTTGAAACCATGGTCAAAATATTGCTCCCCGGTTGCCAACCCAAAAATAATGACTCTTCAGACGCCTTGGCTATTGCCTTAACACACTGCAATTTAAGAAATTCATATACTGACCACGCTGTATAATAGGAATAAGATATGAAAAATTACCGAATGTATATATCTTCCATACAAAACCTTTTTCCCAACTCGGTAAAAAAAATTTCCCGCATTGAGCTAGGCGAATTAGTAATTTTAAGCCTGCTTGTTATCAGCGCTCTCATTTATTTTTCTTTCACCAATTTTCTTAACGGCGATGAAAGAGAACACGTCACTGCCACCTTTTATATATATAGTGGACAAGTTCCTTATCGTGATTTCTTTGAACACCATCACCCCTTGCTATGGTACACCTTTTTGCCGTTTCTCCATTTTTTCAATAACAGCGAAAACATCTGGTATGTTGCAAGGTTTTATACTTTACTTCTCTTTGCCATCAACAGTTTCATTATTTTCAAAACAAGCCTGCTGATTTTATCTAATCGCTTTTATGGTTGGTCAGCGGTTCTGTTCTCACTCATGCCGCACTGTGTCTTCCTTTCTCAAACGGAATTCCGTCCCGATGCATTGATGATGACTACTTTTTTAGCCGGAACATATTACCTTTTTGCATACATTAAAGAGGCAAAAAATCAGCTTAACTTAAGCTTTTTATTTTATTTCTTATCCATAATGGCTCTACAAAAAATCTGCTTTCAGCTCATCCCCGTTTTTTTGCTTATACTTTATTTATTATATAACCATACCATTTGTTTAAAAGATTTTCTAAAAGCACTGATATTGCCGTTGACACTGATAACATTATACATATTATACCTGTGGCAAAATCACTCACTTAAAGATTATTTTGAACTAAATTGGCTCTTAAATCTAAAGATTCATACTCACATACAACACCCGGTACATCAAACTGCTTATTACACCATAGCCAATATTTTAGCTTTGTTGACTTTACTCATAAAAACACCAAAACTACTCAAAATAACCGCCTTTTTCTGTTTAATTAATTCTTTCATTCTTCAATTTGTATTTATCGGAGCCTTTCGTCATTATTGGCTTCCTTTATATCCTTTCTTTGCTATCACCTCAGCTTATTATATATGCACACTATTTCCCAAAATAAGATGTATTACTTTGGCCATTGTCATTATCGCAGCAACACACAACTACATTTTACATTATCAAGCCAATAAAAATTTCCCGTCATTACAAACATTCGTATATCTTTCCAAACAAATACTAAACTACAGCAACAAAAATGATTTGATTATCGGCGGCTCATCTACCATTGGCGGCCTAAGAAATGATGCTGTCGGCTACTATTGGTTTGCGCGTGATCATGTTGCTTTACTTGATTATCACTACTTCAAAAGGCACGAATTTCCAAACCGTGATAATGTCATAAAGGCCAGACGTCCCAAGATGTTCTCAACCGAAAGCTGGCGGTCCTGCATCACCAAAGATTATCATTTAACTTTTGATTGCCAACTAGATATAACTTCTCCTGAAGACCAAAAGTTCATAGATGATAACTATAACAATCACGGTTTTATATACATCAGAAAAGACTAATTACAAATGTTTCTCGTTATCTTTGCAAAATTGTTGAGCAATAACATCTCCCTCGGCAGTTCCTTCATACTCAAAAAAATTAGCATGTAATTTTTTTAATTCCATGACAGCCGGTTTAGTTGCCTGTTCATATTCTGCTAATCGTTCCGGTAAAACAGCATCATCCTTACGCTTAACTAATTCGCCGCCACAATACTCACAAACTCCGTTTCCAACTTCTTGAGCTTTTCCGCAATTAGCACAAATACGACGATTCTTGACACGCTCCAAAATTAAATCCGTCGGAGTATCTCTAAAAATAACGGCACAATTAAACCACTTCATCATCTTATCAAAAGTATAAACCTGACCAATAGTTCTGGGATAGCCATCAAGAATTAAAACCTTTGCCTGAACTCTATGCAATTCATCTAACAACATTTGATTAATGATATTATCCGGAGCCAAGCCGCCCTCTTTCATATTTGCAGCCAACAGTTGCCCCAAAGGGGTATTAGCCTTTTTTTCACGACGAATAAGCTCGCCCATTGATATATCTGCTATATCATCTTTACTATAGCCATATTTTGAAACAAGCTCATCCGTCAAACAAGAAGCAATGTACCCTTTACCGGAAGCGGGCGCACCAATAAGCGAAATAACAAATTTTTTATTCATCATTTATTCCTTGATATCTCTTTTATAAAAGCGCTACACGATAAAAACAAAATTTTATTTAATGTAATCATCCAAGTCATTAACGTAAATTTCCTCATACACAGGCTCATTTACAAGAGGCTGAACCTCTGCAGCTCTGGGATTAACTTTCTCATCCTGACTTGAAGAAACTACTACATGGCTCGGATTTGCAACCTCAGCTGCCTGATTACTTACGACATCTGCACTTTCCGGTGCTTGATTTTGCAGTACACCCTGTTGTTCTACGGGCTGATTATTAACAGCAGGTTTTTGCTCAACAGCGACCGGTGCACTCGGTGTCTTCGTTGCAAAATTAGAAACCGGTTTAACACTGGCCTTTGAATAAGTCTGTCTTTGCGGCGCTGTAACGGGCGCTCTCAAAGAAGGATCCAGCGGATGAGCATCTTTCGTCAGACGAATCATACCGTATCCCGAACCACCGCCATATGCCGGGCCAGACAAGCCGATAGAATAATACCCACCGATATAGCCGTAATCTAAATCAACATAATCAACTGCAAACATCACCCGAATGGTTGTTATGCCGATGCTTGTCATTTCACATTTAAATCCTTTACCGTTCAAAACAATACCGTTATTGTTTTTAACATACATCATTGCTGTATCGGGTTTGCAAATGAAAGGTGTCTGACCATTATAGCTCAAATTATAGTTAAGCAAAAGATTAATTGCTGTCTTACCTTTTACAACAGATGCATCGGCAAATTTAACACCATCAAAATATACATATGCTGGTGTAACACCAACTTTAGCCGGAACCGTCAAATATGGATTAACACAAACATGTGCCTGAGGATTAGCCTCGCACAAAAGTGCTGTTGTATCTAAATTATTATCAATCAGATGAGCTAGTGCATTGTAGATATACTCTCGGCTCTGAGAAAGTTCTGCCGGAGCACATTGTTTGTCTCTGCAAACAATCAAAGAATTAAGCGGAGGAATTCTCTTATTAAGAACCTTTGCCGCTTCGTTTGGGTTCTCTGAAAGCAACATATCAGAATCATCTACAGTCAAATGCCCTTGTGTAGCGGCATTTTCATCTGCATAAACATATTCGCTTTCTGGTATTGAATATTCCTGTTCTTCACTATTCCACCAACCGGATGTACCGGAACAAGAAGCGATTCCGGTTAATCCCAACACTAGACAGAGCTTAAAAAATATTTTTTGCACGCTAACTAACCTTTAAACAAAATTGAGTATATACTTTATAAGTGATAGTATATAGGAAGTCCTAGAATGAAAAGAAAATTGTCAAAAATATACACACCTTGTAAATGGTGGATATACCCGTTAATTTTGGTTTTATGCATTATATTTACAACATGCACTGCACAAGAAATTACATCTTCGCCGCAATCACCGATAAAAATAATAGATGGCGACAGTTTAGAAATTGGTAATAAACCCATTCGTTTAATCGGTATAGATGCACCTGAATATTATCAATATTGTAAAAATGCCCAGAAAAAGAAATACCCTTGCGGCAAAGAATCTGCCAAATATTTAGCAAACTTAATAAACAAATCCGATATCACTTGCAAAATACATAAAAAAGACCAATACAATCGTCATTTATGCACCTGTTACAAAGATAATATGGATATAAATGCCGCGATGGTAAAATCGGGACATGCTCTAACATATATGGAAAGTCCATACCAACAAGAGCAAGAATATGCAAAAAAGCACAAACGAGGCATTTGGAAAGGAAAATTCATCCAACCGAGGCTGTTTCGCATGCTAAAAGATAAAGAAAAAACAAATTAATTTAAATTTTTAAGCAGATTCTTATTGACTCCTTAAAAAACTTATGTATATTTCACAAAAAAGTTATGTTTAAATCTAAAAACAGGTGAATAAAAATGTATGCAGTAATTAAAACAGGCGGCAAGCAATATAAAGTAGCATCAAATGATGTTATCAAGATTGAAAAGATTGCTGGTGCAGCCGGAAGTGAAGTTATTTTTAACGAAGTTTTGGCAATGGATGAAACCGTTGGCACTCCGTTTATTGCGGGTGCAAGCGTAAAAGGCATCATTGTTAAACAAGCTAAAGACGCAAAAGTTATTGTCTTCAAGAAAAAGAGAAGACAGAATTACCGTCGTAAAAACGGACACAGACAAAACATCACAATCGTAAAAATTACCGATTTGTGTAAATAATTAGCTAGGAGTTTTTAAAATGGCACATAAGAAATCAGGCGGTAGCTCATCAAACGGACGCGATTCCATCGGACGTCGTTTAGGTGTTAAGAAATTTGGTGGTGAGTCTGTCATCTCCGGCAACATCATTATCCGTCAACGCGGAACGAAGTTCCACCCGGGTAACAATGTTGGCATGGGTAAAGACCACACTATTTTTGCCACCGCAGAAGGAAAAGTTGAGTTCAAAACAAAAGCCAATGACAGAACATACGTTTCTGTTGTTTCAGCTGAATAATTTAATCTCAAACAACAATAATAAGGGGGTGTCAGACATCCCCTTTATTTGTCACAAAAAAGTGAGTTAACGGAAAAATGAAGTTTTTAGACCAAGCAAAGATATATATAAAATCCGGCGACGGGGGACGCGGTTGCGTCGCTTTTCGTCGTGAAAAATATATAGAATTCGGCGGTCCCAACGGCGGAGACGGCGGTAAAGGCGGCAGTGTATGGTTTGTTGCGGTCGAAAATTTAAATACGTTGATAGATTTTCGCTACCAACAGCATTTCAAAGCCCAAAACGGTCAACACGGTATGGGTTCAGAGATGTGTGGTGCCAAAGGTGAAGATTTAATCATAAAGGTTCCTGTCGGTACAGAAATTATCGCTGATGATGGTGAAACCGTTATTGCGGATATGATTACCCCCGGCCAAAAATTTATGATAGCCAAAGGCGGGGATGGCGGTCGTGGAAACATTCACTTTAAAACCTCCACCAACCAGGCTCCGCGTTATGCAGAACCGGGATGGCCGGGCGTAGAAATGTGGGTATGGTTGCGCTTAAAGATAATTGCTGATGTCGGTTTAATTGGTTTACCGAATGCCGGCAAATCAACATTTCTCTCTGCTGTTACCAAAGCCCGCCCCAAAATCGCCGATTATCCGTTTACCACACTTCACCCCAATTTAGGTGTTGCCTGGGTAGATGGCAAAGAGCTCGTCTTGGCAGACATCCCCGGTTTGATAGAAGGTGCACACGAAGGCATCGGTTTAGGTGATAGATTCTTAAAGCATGTTGAACGTTGCTCCGTATTTTTACACTTATTAGACGGCACATCAGAGCACGTTGCTAAAGAATATAAAACGATTCGCAAAGAACTGGAATTATATGCCCAAAAGCTTGTTTCAAAACCTGAAGTTGTGGTACTAAATAAAATAGATTCGCTCACCCAAGAAGAAGTGAAGAAAAAAGTTGCCGCTCTCAAAAGAGCCACCAAATCTCCGATATTTGCCATTTCTGCCATTGCCGGTACAAACACCACGGATTGCTTAAGAGAGATTGCCCGTTTCGTTCCTAAAAAACAAAAAAATAATATGCCGGACGAACAAGAAGAACTGATTATCGAACAACCCATAAAAAAGACCTGGTCGCCATTAGATTAACAGGAGTGTAATATGTCAGAAGACCAAACTTTATTAAAATTGATAGAAAAAACATTGGATGACAACAAAGCGGAAAACATTGTCACCATAGATTTAAAAGGCAAAACATCAATTGCCAATTTTATGGTTATTGCCAGCGGCACTTCAAACCGTCACGTAGCTTCTTTGGCCGATAAGTTAAAGACCGAATTAAAAAAGAATGGTTATGCCAGTTCCTCTGAAGGCGAAGAAAAAGCCAATTGGGTTTTGATAGATGCTTTTGATGTAATTGTTCACATTTTCTGCCCGGAAGTTCGCGATTTTTACAATTTGGAAAAAATGTGGAACTCCGTTGCCGATTTGCGCAAGAATTAGTTTATTGATAAAAAAAATACTTGATTAATTGATAGATAGCGTGTATCAAATCAAGTGCAACAAGTTAGGGGTATAGCTCAGTTGGTAGAGCATCGGTCTCCAAAACCGAGTGTCGTGAGTTCGAATCTTACTGCCCCTGCCATAAAAAAGCCACCCTCTACGGGTGGTTTTTTTATGGCAATCCGGGACTGTTGATGAGAACTCACGACAAAGTGAGTTCGACCAGACAACTTAGGCGGGCGGAAGAACGCCGATTTTGCTTCAAGCAAAAAAGTTGACACAGCGACCGAGCTTTTATAAAAAGCAAGGTCAATCGTCTGCCCCTTATTCCTTAAACTCAAATTTAAGATTTATATCCTATGCTACAAGAAACAGTAAAAAGGTCTTAAAATGAAATTTACAACAATATTTAATGAAACCATAGATACGCCTTGCGCGGGTTGTGTTGTTACGGATAACACCAAATTCAAACAAGGGCGGATTTATCAATCAAAATTATGGGACTTAAGTCAAGATTTTGAGATTGCTTATCCTGGGCTGATTGTCCTCTCACCTCTGCGCCACGTTTCTACCTATATGGATTTAACAGAAGACGAATTAAAAGAATTGAGTACCCTGATGATTCACTGTAAAAAGGCAATTAAAAAGATATTTGATTGCGAAAAAATAGCCTATATGTTTTATGAAAAGCCCAATGGGCATATTCATTTTGTAATCATCCCATTGCATGGTTTAATAGAAATAAAAGATAAATATTCTGTTTTAGGTGAACTGATAGCTAAAGCAGAAACTTTACGTGAAGATAAAAAAAATATGCTTCAAGTCGCTAAGACTATTAGCGATTTCAGAAAGTATTTTTCAAATATATAAAATCAAATTTTTCAAATAAAGACCTACCCTTGTGGTAGGTTTTTTATGGCTAGAAAAAAAAAGAGAGGCAAATTAATGATACTCACACCACAAAAAAACACCCCACATCTCACGATTATGGGGTGTTATCATTCAAATCAAGTTTAGATTAGAAATTATACTTGGCTTTGAACATACCGGTATGAGATGTGTAATCATCACGAAGACCCAAATCATATCCGACTGAGAAGTCCCAATTGCCATAGCTTGTTTCTGCTGCAACACCTGCTTCTGTACCAAAGCGGTTCAGTTTCTTACCTTTGATATCATAAACGCTATCACCGATATTTACTGTCGAGTTAGCATTATCGCTGGTGATATCATAAGTAAAGGCGAGGTGAGCTTTTGGAGACCACTTATAGCCTTTTGTTTCAACATTGGTTGAATAGTTTACACCAACAACGGCTGTCAACACATCAACTTCATCAGTTTTAACATGTTGTCCCAAAGAATCGGTATAATTATCCTGCTCGATATGAGTATATCTCAAGCCGGTTTCCGGAGTAAAGCCATTGTCAAGGTCATAACCGATATAAGCTCTGATACCATAGTTATCAACATCATAATCAGCTTTCTTATGAACACCAAGAACATTAGCCTTTTCCTTATAATCAGCCATGCCGTAGTTAACCATACCGCGAACAAACCATTCGGACGGTTGATATTTACCATAGGCAAAGATGTTATGGCTATCAATATCGGTATTACGACCTGCAGAATCAATATCTGACTGACCATAAGCATAACCGAAACCGATTGTTGTATTGCAATCTAACTTACCGTCAAAGCCAAAGGCAAGACCGGTTGTATCACCCTTGAAGCCCGGTGTAGAATGAGATTTGTCTTGTTCAGAGTGATTATACAAGGCTTGTACCCATACGCCATGGTTTTCAAACGGATCACCCGAATTCATACCGGAAGCCAAATGATTTGAAACTTCCATATCAATCAAGTTATTAAAGTCTTGAGTAACACCGGTAAGAACAGCAGAATCTGTCGGAGCCAAATCTGTCAAAGCTTTGGCATATGCACCAGCATCCTTCTTAGATACCAAGTTCAACTGCTTTTGAACTTCACGAGCAGCAGTACCGTTTGCCAAAGTCATTGCATTATCAAAAGCAACAGCAGTACTCATATTATTTGCAGAACCGGCTGCAGCAGCACTGGTATCTGCATATGAATTATTGTTAATCAACTTGATTGAACCATCCGCGTTGGCAACAACTTGATAAGTATTATCACCATCATTGGCAGCGCCGTTAACTGTGATATTACCGGTAATTGCAGAAGTCAAACCTTGAACTAAAGTCAAATTACCACTATCAGCATGTTGTGCATCAAGAACACTTGTATCAACATTAAAGTTAACTGTACCTGTCGTATTTGTTAAGCTTGTAGCTTTCAAATTACTACCTGTATAAGTTGTACCGCCTTTATCTGCTGAAGTAATATCAACATCTATTGTACCACTGTTATTAATAGCACCGGCATCAAAGGTATGAGAACCGACTGACAATGTCTTACCGCTATCAACAACTGTGTTATCAACATCAACGCCATCTGTACCAACAACAATATCACCACTAATTTGGAGAGTACCGCCATCAACAGCTGTAGTCAATGTACCCGGTGTTGAACCGCTGGTTAATTGAAGCGTACCGGCATTATCAATACCATTGGCATCAGAGATTTTATTTGTAGCAGTTTCTAATATACCTGTAGCAGTTGTTGCAATATCACCACCTGTAATATTAGCATTGTTGACAACTTTACCACCGCTAACAGTTGTTTTACCTGCACCGGTAATATCTTTTGCCAATGTACCATCACCGCTTAAAACAACTTCACCACTGTTAGCAACTGCAACACCGACATTGTCAGCATCAATTGTCAACTTAGAGGCTGCAGTAGGAGTTGCGGTTGTTGCAGCCAAAACTTCAATACCGCCGGTATTATCAATAAGTGCATTTGCAGTAACATCACCATCAATAGTTGTCTTACCGCTACCGGTGATAGTATCACCAGATGCCAATGTACCGTCATTCAAAACAACTAAACCATTGTTTGTAACTGTAGTATCAACATCGCTTGCGCTGATTGTTAATTGAGAAGCAGTTCCTGCAGTTGATGCTGTTGCATCCAAAACAGTAATACCGCCCGTATTGGCAATAGATGCATTTGATGTTACCGTGCCATCAATAGTTGTTGTACCTGCAGTACCGGTAATATCATAACCGGCACCCAATGTACCACCAACCAATTTTATAGCACCCGTATTAGTCGTTTTAGCTTGCAAATCAGAAGCATTAGCAATCAAACCACCGGTAACGGAAATTGCATTTGCGGCCGGTATAGCCGGTGACGTAGTCGTATCAGTGATAGCCTTACCTACTTCTTGAGTTACAAATCCGCTGATAACTGTTTGACCGGTACCTGTTACAGCATTTACATGATTGACGGTTGCCGTCATAGATGTACCGCCGGTCAATTCCAATGTACCATCATTAACAATACTTGTATCTTTATCTGTAACAGTATTTGCCGCTGTGCTTAATGAAGCACCGGAGTTAATAACAATATCATTATCGGACATTGTTGATGCGTTGGTTACAGTACCTGCAACTTGAGTTGTACCTGTACCGGTTAAAGCATAATCAAGTTGACCACCATTCAATTTTAATGTACCGTTGTTGGTAATTTTTGCATCCAAATCAGAAGCATTAGCAATCAAACCTTTTCCTGCATTAATCTTAATTGCATCTGCAGCTGTTGATGTACTCTTAATAGCCTTACCGGATTCTTGCACTACAAAACCGTTAATAACTGTTTTACCTGCACCGCTATCAGCAGTATTAACAGCATTTACATGAGTAACTGTATCATCAATAGCAGCACCACCGGTTAATTCTAATGTACCCTCATTAGCAATTAACCTATCATTATCAATGATTTTATCGGCAGCAGAACTCAATGTTCCATTTGCCAAAATACTGATATCATTACCATTAATTTCTGCATTGTTTGTTACGGTTAAAGTACTTGTTCCATCACCGATTACGGTTGTACCGCCTCCGGTAATATCATAACCTGTACCCAATGTGCCACCAATTAATTTAACAGTACCTGTATTGGTTGTTTTTGCTTTCAAATCAGAAGCATTAGCAATCAAGCCACCGGTAACGGAAATTGCATTTGCGGCCGGTATAGCCGGTGACGTAGTCGTATCAGTGATAGCCTTACCTACTTCTTGAGTTACAAATCCGCTGATAACTGTTTGACCGGTACCTGTTACAGCATTTACATGATTGACGGTTGCCGTCATAGATGTACCGCCGGTCAATTCCAATGTACCATCATTAACAATACTTGTATCTTTATCTGTAACAGTATTTGCCGCTGTGCTTAATGAAGCACCGGAGTTAATAACAATATCATTATCGGACATTGTTGATGCGTTGGTTACAGTACCTGCAACTTGAGTTGTACCTGTACCGGTTAAAGCATAATCAAGTTGACCACCATTCAATTTTAATGTACCGTTGTTGGTAATTTTTGCATCCAAATCAGAAGCATTAGCAATCAAACCTTTTCCTGCATTAATCTTAATTGCATCTGCAGCTGTTGATGTACTCTTAATAGCCTTACCGGATTCTTGCACTACAAAACCGTTAATAACTGTTTTACCTGCACCGCTATCAGCAGTATTAACAGCATTTACATGAGTAACTGTTACATCAATAGTTGTACCACCGGTTAATTCTAATGTACCTTCATTAGCAATTAAATTATTTTTATCAATAATTTTATTGGCAGCAGAACTCAATGTTGCATTTGCCAAAATACTGATATCATTACCATTAATTTCTGCATTGTTTGTTACGGTTAAAGTACTTGTTCCATCACCGATTTCGGTTGTACCGGCACCGGTTACATCACTCAATACATAACCACCGAGCAATTTCAATGTACCTGCGTTAGCAACTGTGTTCGTAATACCGGCTGTAGCTGATGCAGCTGCTGTATTGTTAGAACCGGATGTAGTTAAAGACTTCCCGGAATTGATTGTAATAGCATTCTTAATCAAAGAATTGTTAACAACGTCACCATCAATAACGGTTGAACCTGTACCTGTAACAGCGGCTACAACTGTACCACCGGTTAATTTTAATGTACCTGTGTTAGCAACCGTTTTTGTAATACCGGCTGTAGCTGATGCAGCTGCTGTATTGTCAGAACCGGCTGTAGTTAATGTAGCTTTATCATTGATAACCACTGAGTTATCAAGCAAAGCACTATTGGTTACGGTAATTGTATTTGTTCCATCACCAATTTCTGTTACACCATCGCCGGTAATATCTTTTGTAATTGTACCACCGGTTAATTTTAACTCGCCGTCATTATCTACAACACCTAAAATGCTGTTAGCATTAGCTGTTAACTTACCGGCTGCTTCAGCAGGAGTTGTTGTAGCAGCAGCAATATGAATAGCACTGGACACAGCAGAACCTGCTGCAAATTCTACAACTGCACCGGCATTAATATTTGTTGTACCTGTACCATTGATTGTACCGGCAACACTCATCGGTGTTGTTGTATTACCGCCGTTAAGATTTAATTCGCTGTTTATCCCGTCGTTGGTAATTGTACTGTTGTTTGTCAAAGTACTATGAACAGTTAAAGTACCTTTATTTACCAAAGTGGTTGTAGAGTTAACTAATGTATCTGCTTCAACATCACCTTGGCTTGTCAAAGTACCTGCATTAACACTCTTAAAGGTAACTGTATTTTGTGTTACATTAGCATTATTGCCTGCATCTTCAAACAAAACTTCACCTTTAGCAACATCACCTGATGCATTAACTATTGCAGATGTATTTGTTCCGCCTTGGAACTCAACTTTACCATCATTTTGAATTGAGGCGATAGTAGCGTTACCGGCATTAACAATTTGTGCTAAACCTCCGGTTTCAACAACCATCTTTTGACCAACATTAAGAGCGGCACCGCTTGCATTAATAAAAGTAGAACCATTCTTAACAACCAAATCAGCGGCTGTTTTGATAGAAGCACCGGCTTGGTTTCTCAATGTAGCTGTAGCCGTAGCTGTGCTATTACCAACATACACGTTTTTAGCATCAATGTTACCAAAGTTGTTCAAAGAACTGCCCTCACTTTGAGTAAAGTAAACATTATCTTTACTGCCGGAAATCACAGCATTGTAGTGAACATTATGTAATGTAACATTACCACCATCACCGCTTGTTATAATATTCTTTGCAAATTCACCTAATTCACCGGCGGAGTTGATAACCAAATCACCACCGCTTTGGTAAATTACTCTCTTCATACTATCTTTGTTTTCAATATTAACAGAACCGCCGGCTACTGTGAAAGTACCTGTTCCGTTTGTAATGGTTGCGCCATCCAAAACATTAAGATTGCCACCCGTAACATTAATACTACTGTTACTGCTGATACTATCATTTGCACCAAAAACAACACCGGAACCGGATGTCGGGTTAATATTAAGTGTAGCACCATTGGTAAGGCTAAGAGCAACATTATTATTAATGTAGGAATCATTATAAATATTCAACACACCGCCACTTACGTTTAAATTACCACCCGTAGCATATAAATCACCATTTTGCGTTAAATTATGTGTATTCAATGTACCACCGGATTGCAAATAAACATTATCATCCAACAGAGATTGAACCCATTGTACATAATTAGTACTCTTATATTCCAATCCCGTGGTATATGCATTACCCGTATCACTATCTATGGTAATATTTGAATAATCAGCATTAGCTGCTGCCGGAAGCATAATAGCACCCGCCAAAATTGCCGCATTCAAATATGCGCATTTAATCAAAACTTGCTTATACCAACGTGTGAGTTGAGTAATAGCTGATCTTGTATATTTCATGTAAATTTCTCCTTAAATAACAGTCTGTTAAAATAGTTCCGTCAGCTCCTCCCTATCAATGATGACAGATAACACCAACTCAACTATAATGTATCCTTTCTATAGCACTAACGTTTAAAATTTATTAATTGCCACAAAAAAATACATTTAAAAACAATTACATCATATCAACTCAATGTATTTTTACAAGCATTTTAAATTTTCCCCTCACAATCATTCCCCAAAAAAATAAGGCCACCTTTTTGAGGTAGCCTTAAAACCTGGCAAACAAGCCTTTTTCTACTTTAAGTTCTTCGGATTCAACCCTTCCAATTCCGGCAAAACAAACAAACCGTCTTTACGAATAAGCTTACCGTCAAACCAAATCTCGCCACCGCCCTGCTCCGGTGTTTGAATCTTCACCAAATCCCAATGGATAGAAGAAACATTGCCGTTATTTGTTTCATCCTGATAAGAATTACCGATAGCCATATGGAATGACCCGCTTATTTTTTCATCAAACAAAATATCCAAAATCGGATGTGTCACATACGGATTAACCCCCAAAGCAAACTCGCCCATATACCGACTTCCGGCATCAATATCCAAAATCTTTTGAAATTTATCATTATTAGCAACCGACGTTCCTTTAACAATTTTGCCGTTCTTAAATTCTAACCGGATATTAGAGAAAAACGTTCCGTTATGCATTGTACCCGTGTTAAACTGAACATACCCGTTAATCGATTCTCTAACCGGCGCCGTATAAACTTCCCCATCCGGAATATTCACTCTACCGTCACAAACAATTGCCTTCTGCCCCTTAAGAGAAAAACGCAAATCAGTATCTTTTCCTTTAATATGAACTTCAGACGTCTTATCCATCAATTTCTTCAAAGGCAACATCGCCTTGCCCATTTTTTTATAGTCAAGCAAACAGGCATCAAAATAAAAATCTTCAAATGCTTTAAGCGACATCCGTGACATTGCCGCCATGGTCGTATTCGGATAACGTAACACACACCATCTTGTTTTAGGCAATCTTGTAAGTATATGAACTTGCTTATGGAAAATACTGTTATGCAACTCTTGATATTTATCATCCACATCAGACAAAGCAAACATATCATCGTATCCGCGTATCGCAACATAACAATCTGCTTTTTCCATTAAATCGCGATGCAAATCCGCATATTTTTGCATCTGCGCCTTACTTGCTCCATCAATGGAACTGCGCACAAAAGCCATGTCATTATAAAAGTAAAACGGTGTTGCCCCGATTTTTATCGCCACTTTAATCAATTCGTTTAACATCTCTTTCGTGCTGGCGCCAAAAGTTTCCAAATAAACAATCTCACCCTTTTTTAATTTAATTGAATTACACAAAATATTTTCTGCCAACTTGGTCAATCTATTATCAACTTTCATATTTCATCTCCTTAAATATTTTACCTTTATTATTTCAACATACCGAAAAAATGCGCATTCATCATTTCTCTGATATCAGCCAAATCTTTCTTATCTTTATGATATTTCGCCAATTCACTAAGCAAAAACTCACCATATTTTTTGCTTACAAAAATATCTATTGTTTTTTGATAATTCAAATCAAAAATCCACGAAAGCACCCTTAATATTGCATCGGCAAAAGAATAAACCGTCGGAAATAGCACAACCTTTTTTTCCAAAAATTGTTTCATCACTTCCGAAGAAATCGGTGCGTTCAAAGCCTCTTTGGTTAATTGCTGATAAAAAGTATCTTTACATAAATGATTATCCTCTTTTATCACCCAAAGATTAGCCAGTTTATCGGCATCACGCACCAAATATAAAATCTTTAACACATCATCTTTATTCGGCGATTTTAATACTTCTTGCCACATATCCGAAGCAAAAACATCTTCCATCATCTTCCCGTGATAGCGTACGGCAAACAGCACACGCAAATCGTTATAATCAGCAACATTTTTAAGTTCATTATACCCTATCTCACCATGGTCATATTGATTAGAAGAGGCCTTAATCAAAATTCCTTTTTGCTCTGCATCACAGCGTTTAACTGCCTCTTCAAAGCGTCCCACATCGTGAAAAAGAAGTGCTTTCTCCGCCAAAACAGTAAATTCCTCCGTTCTGTCATTCAATTCAGGTGTTTCTTTCATAATTCTCTGTCCCATATGCAAGACATCCACGGAATGCTTAAATTTATGCATAATTGAACCATGATAAAATTCATCTTGCGGCACTTTCTTGGCCGATTCCTGATAATATTGCTTAAATCTGATAAAATCTTCTTTCATAATTTCTCTCACACTAAATAGGCATAAAATGTTTATAATCACAAAAGCATTTAAAACTACTTAAAAATTTCAAATAAATTCTTGACATCTACCAATAAAAACATTTATATAGACCGTAATGTTTAATGGCAATTAAGCATTAATTGTCAATGTTTATAAACTTATGGAATGGTAAACTATGGGAAACACGAGTCCAATACAATTTTTAAGACAAGTTAAGCAAGAAGTAAAAAAAGTTACTTGGCCTGCAAAGAAAGATGTTATACGAGCAACAATTATGGTTTTAATAATTGTCGCAATTGCAGCCACATTCTTTTTCTTTGTAGATTTATTTTTTGGTGCCATAGTCAGTGCCATATTCAAATATTAGGAGCTAATCATGACAGCGCGTTGGTATGTTGTTAATGTCTATTCCGGATCCGAAAAAAAGGTTGCGGAATCAATCCGTGAACAAGCAATATTAAAAAAGATGGATGACCGTATATTGGAAGTATTAGTTCCAACAGAGCAGGTTGTTGAAATCCGCAAAGGTCAAAAAGTGAATGCTGAACACAAATTTTTCCCCGGCTATATCTTAGTCAAGATGGAAATGAGTGATGACACTTGGCATGTTATTAAAGATACACCTCGTGTTAGCGGTTTTCTTGGTAGCCGTAACAAACCGCAAGCAATCAGCGAACGCGAAGTTCAACGCATTATGGAACAAATTGAAGAGGGTATTGAACGTCCGACCACCCAAGTTTACTTTGAAGTTGGTGAGCAAGTTCGCGTAACAGATGGCCCATTCGCTTCATTTGTTGGTGTTGTAGAAGAAGTAGATACCGAAAAGTCACGTTTGAAAGTTTCCGTATCCATCTTCGGGCGTTATACACCGGTTGATTTAGACTTCTCACAAGTCGAAAAGATTTCTTAAGATAAGTAAGATAAAAAAAGGCTTCTGCAAAGAAGCCTTTTTCTTTATAAACTATTTCATCATCTTTAATTTTTCAGCCATATATTCGTTCAAACAGGTATAAAATTTTTCTCTATCTTCCTCATAAAAATGCTTGGTCCAAAAATCTTCCAATTTAGATAAAATATTCAACTTCTGCAAAAACACAAAAGAATACTTATAATTCAAGTCAAAAACCCAACTTAAATATTGCAAAGTCCATTCCGCAAAATTTGTAACATACTTTCGATTAACCGATTTGTGAGTAAAAAATTCTTCTGCAATGACATCAGAAACCGTTTTCACATACGGATTCTCAAAAGACTTCGGTACATAAAACAATGGCTCCATTTCCTCAAAATCAGACATCAACAGATAAAAATTTGCCAACTTATCCGCATCACGCACTAAGAATGTTAGCTTTTCAACCCTCTCTTGCTCTTCATTTGACAAAGATTTATATCTCTCATCCTTGTAAAGTTCTTCAATCAAGCATCCGTGATACCTAACTGCTAATACCGCCTCAACAGAATTAAATTCCTCAATTTCGGATAACATCTGGGATCCATACACACAATGGTCTACTCTTTCACCTTCACCCGCACGCAAGATTTCATAAAACCTCCCTAAATCATGCAACAAAACCACCGCTTGAAAGAAATCCTTATCCTCAGCTGAATAATTTTTGAAACAATCCTCATGCTTGAGCAGATAATTTCCGACACCCAACACTTGATAAGAATGCTTTATTTTTTCATCCATAACATCCAGATAATGTTTTACAACATTCTTCTCACGTTGCAAATGATACTCATTTTCCAAAATTTCTTTTGCTCTTTCTAAATACATAACAACCTCTTTTCTAAACAACACCAACATAAATGATAAATTTAAAAAAAAGGTAAAGGAACTTCATAATGAAGTTCCTTTACCCGAAACATATCTAGAAAGATTAGAATCCTTCTGTATCTAAGCGTTTGCGTAGCTGTTTTCTTGATCTTCTGATAGCCTCTGCCTTACGACGAGTTTTCTTTTCAGAATTCTTTTCATGACAACGGCGAAGTTTCATCTCACGAAAGATACCTTCACGTTGCATTTTCTTCTTCAATATCTTCAAAGACTGAGCAACGTCATTGCCGATAACAGTAACTTGAACCACTTAAATCACCTCTTTTCTATTCTCTAAAAGTTAAAATGTGGAGATTTTATATCACACATTTTTTAGAATGCAATCAAAAAAATCATACAAAATCCATTTTTTTGTAACTGTTTATTAAAGAGTTTATCCTACAGTAACCACAGGAGAAAACAAATATTGAGATGAGATATGGCAAAAAAAGAAATTCTTTCAGAAAATCACTATGATTTATTCGATAACGACAGCGGTGAAATAATGTTGCTGATTGATGCCGCTAAAACAGAACCCCAAAATCCCTCTTTTTGCTTAAATGAAAAGAATAAAACCCTGGAATTAAACCGCGGTTCTCAAACTATCGTATTAAAAAGCTTAAAATCCAGAATCATTAAAGAATTAAAAAGCTTAAAAGAGTTATATGTTTGTGAAATAGATGATATAAATACCGAAGTTATCTATGCCTACACGGCGGATGTCATTCCCGCTCATTAAAATTTCAAAAAAAATGAACAACCTCTTGTGTTTGTTAAAAGATTTCTATTGTTTTTAATTTAAATTGTTGTAATTTAACAGACGGACTTAAACACATATAACAAGAGGACAGATTAAATGTTGGATATAAAATTTATTATTGATAATCCCGCAGTTGTCAAAGAGGGATTAGCAAAAAAAGGATACACTCAAGAAGATATAAACATAGATGCCTTAATTGCACTCTATAAAGACGTTAACAAATTAAAAACATCATCTCAAGCACTTGCTGAAGAAAAAAATCGTTTAAGTAACTCCATAAAGTCTGCCTCATCCGAAGAACGTCCTTCAATTATCGCCAAAAGTAAGGAGGTTGGCGAACAGCTCAAAAAAGAACAAGATCTGTTAGCTGAAGAACAAGAAAAATTTGATAATATCATGTGGCGTATGCCTAACTTACCAAGTCCGGAATCTCCTGTTGGTCCGGATGAAAGCGGTAACGTTGTTATTCGCAAAGTCGGTACCCCTACAAAATTTAACTTTACACCCAAAGATCACGTTGAATTAATGGAATACAATGACTGGTCTGAGCTGGAAAGAATAACCAAAGTATCGGGCGCACGTACATATGCTATTAAAAATGAACTTTCCAGATTAGAATTGGCAATGCACATGCTTGTTTTAGATAAACTTGCTGCACATGGTTTCACCACCATTACTGTGCCATCATTATCCAAGCAAAAACCATTATATGGTATGGGCTATCTGCCGTTCTCACAAGATGAAGTTTATTATATGCCGGCAGATGACTTATATCTGTCAGGTACTGCCGAATTAGTTTTGAATTCGCTCCGCGCCGATGAGATTCTATCTGAAAATGATTTACCCGTATTATATGCCGGATTTTCTCCTTGCTTCCGTCGCGAAGCAGGTGCTGCCGGAAAAGATACCAGAGGCTTAATCCGTGTTCACCAGTTTTTAAAAACAGAACAATTTGTTATTTGCAAAAATGACATTGCCGAAAGTGAAAAATGGCATAAAACTTTATTAGCAATATCTGAAGAAGTTTTACAAGATTTGGAATTGCCTTATCAAGTTTTGGAAATTTGCACCGGTGATATGGGCGCCCCTAAATATCGTCAATACGATTTAGAGGCCTGGACCCCATCACAAAATTGCTATCGTGAAACACACTCCTGCTCAAACATCACCGAATGGCAAGCACGCCGTACCAATTTAAGATACCGTGATAACAAAGATGGCAAAGTTAAATTTGCCCATACCTTAAATAACACCGGTATAGCCACACCGCGCGTTTTAGTTCCGTTTATTGAAAATCATCAACAAGCGGATGGAACTGTCAGAATTCCTGAAAAATTACAACCTTACATGGGTGGTAAAAAATTCATTGGTAAAAACGCACGTTAGTTAATATGTCCTCTAAAAAGGAAAGCTATGAAAAAGATTGATAAAATCATCAATTTTATGCGTGTATTAGAAGAGCTTTGTATTGTCAAACGAGATTTACTCATGTATGACGGCTCTCTTGAAAACGATGCCATGCATATTTTCAAGCTTTCCTTTTTAGTTATGATGATAACTCCCTATCTGAAAACCCCTGTTGACTACACAAAAATGTTGGAAATGGCTTTGGTTCACGATATTGCCGAAAGCAAAACCGGCGATTACACCGCAGCAAATCAAATTGCCAACCCAAACTTAAAAAAAGAAAAGCAACAAAAAGAAGCTATTGCCATTAAAGAGATAAAAAAACTCTTGCCCTCTCCATTAGATAAAAAAATCTACCAACTCTATCAGGAATATGAAAAAAGAGAAACAATAGAAGCCAAAATAGTTTCCGCCTTAGATAAGTTGGAGGCGAACCTGCAAGCCAACCAATATAAAGATGGTGATGTCCGCTACTGGAAAAGCTGTGAAAACGGCACAGAATATTATAAAATGGCTCTCCAAAAAAAGCCCTTAGTTGCGGAGATAGATGAAAAGATTATTACAGATTTAGAAAATGCCATTCTTGCCCTTTCACAAAATAATATGACTAAGTGCCACATTAAAAAGAAAGCTTAAAAAAATAAATGCTGATATATGTTGATAAAAAGAAAGAAAAGCAAAAGAAAATAAAAATAATCAGTCTGATTCTCTGCGGCATATTTATTGTTTTGCTCAACATAAAGTATTACTACTCTTCTCAAAATTCGAATACTCAGAGTCTCACATCATATCAAACCCTAAAACACTCAAACCCCTGGTATAATCAATCATCACCGATTTATTTATTCTCATCAAAACAAAACCCAAACCAAAATATTCTCATCATTCCCTCTGAATTAACCAGAGAAAACGCCACAACTATAGCCTTTATTTTATCAAAATTACCCTATTCACAATATTCACTAAATTTAACAACAGAAGTCCCAAACAAAAAAACAATTAGAAATATAACAGAAAAAGTCATAACCATATCAAACACTGCCCCATCTAATATCACCATAACAACAGATTTAAGCAATGTTGAAGATATTATAAATGATGAAAATCTTTACCCAAGCATATCAAATTACAAAAAAGCTCAAAAGACACTAAATAATTCTCCCCTAAATGAAATATTAAACGACATATTTCCCCTTCCTATACCAGTAGAAGATGACATCAAAAAAGAACAACAAAATCTCAAATCTTTTAGCAAGGACAATCTTAAATATTTAAAACGATTAATTCTAAAACAAAAAGAACCACCCTTCACTAAACAATATTTATTTTTACAAAATGTTCGTCTATGCCTCAAAAGCAAAGACAAAATCAGTTGCAGTACTTCGACCCGAAATTCCCTCAAAAAAAATCTAGCTATCGCCCTGCAAAAACTCAAAAAAGACACACCTCATAAATTACTTTTATGGACATCAGATTTCCCTCTTGATGATCAATCATTTAAAGAATTAAAAAGTGATGAAGGCATATATTTCAAAAGTCAAAATCGCGAATCATTTTTGCTCCCCCAAGATATAAACACATTAACAAATCAGAAAGATATTATATATATATTAAAGCAAAAAGTCGGATTAAATCCCCAATACACAACACCTGACATGAAATTTTATAAATTTAAAATAACGGAGGTAGATTTAGATGACAACATATAACGGCTACGAGCTGAATTACACTATTGAAGAATTCAAAAAAATGACAACAGAAGAAATGATGGATATAACTCTCTTATCTGATTCTTCCGATGCGTATAAAAATTTAGCCGAAGGAGATAAAAAAGCCCTTAAGCATTTGGTAGCTGCCGCCAAAATTTTAAACAATGTAGCCCTAAAACAAGACAACGCACATAACATGGCACAAAAAAAGGCTCTAGAAGAGGCCGTAGAAAAAGGTGATGAGCATGCCAAATGGGCATTAAAATTATTTAATTCATTAAATGGTGTTGCTGGCCTAAATGGTGTGGATTCTGAACCAATTACGATTTTTAAAGGTCTGTCTTCTCCTGCCGGCAAAAACTTCTATCCGGAAGATTTAAGCATAGAAGAGTTTCATCAAATTTTACTCAAGATGTTTAAGTCAAACGACATTGATGAAATAAGAAAAATTCTTTCCGCCCGCACTATGGTTATACGCGAAAAAGATAGACTAAAAGCCATCGATTACACTGAGTATTTTCAACAAGAATTTTCAGACATGGCTAACGAACTTGAGGTTGCCGCTCACTACTGTACTAACGATTTATTCAAAGAATTTTTAAGCTGGCAAGCTCAAGCCTTTTTACAAAACAATCTCGATATGGATATGTTGGCAGATAAGCATTGGGCTATGATGCAGGATACTCCACTTGAATTTACCATAAGTCGCGAAAATTACGATGACGAGCTAACATCCACTGTCTTGGAAAACAGTGAATTAAACGCACTTATAAAACAACATAACATCGAAATCATAGCCAAAGATATGTTGGGCGCTCGCGTTGGCATTGTAAACAAAGAAGGTACCGAATTATTGCTAAAATTCAAAAACACGATGCCTAAGCTTAGTAGCTTAATGCCTTTTTCCGATAAATACGAACAATCCATCGATCAAAAAAAAGAAACAAAACAAAATATGGTAGATGTAGATTTAATAAGTCTCACCGGAGATTACGCTCAATGCCGTGGTGGTATAACACTGGCACAAAACTTACCAAACAATGACAAGTTAGCTGTAAAGACCGGTGGCGGCAGACGTAACGTATATCATCGTCAAGTTCGTCAAAGCCATGATCCGGAAAGAACGAAGAAAATGTTAGATGCCTTTCTTCATCCGGATTTTCACAAATACTATGACAAAGAAGCAGACCATATCTTTGTTATCGGTCATGAAAACGGTCATTCTTTAGGTCCGAAAAGTGAATATCAAAATTCACCGGGAATTTGCAAATCTATTATTGAAGAAAATAAGGCTGATACTGTTTCCATTTCCTTTATGCCGGAATATGTTAAACAGGGTATCATCTCAGAAGAACAATTAAAACAAGTTTACACCACCTGGGCTTTTCGCCTACTTCTGCGTGCCAAACCAATCTTTCCGACAGAAACCTATAAAATCATCGATTTGATTGAATTCAATACTATGCTTAGACACAGCGCCATCACTTTCGATGAAAATAGATTGATGCACATTGATTTCACTAAAGTAGCACCAGCGGCCTATGAAATGCTCACAAAAGTTGTAGATATACAATTAAGCAAATCCCCGCAAAAAGCCCGCCAATATATTGAAGAAAATACGACTTGGGGTGAACTAAACGAATATATTGCTGCAACACAAAAAAGTTTAGGCTTGAAGAAATATAAAAATATTGTAAGCTATTTTTAAAAATTGAACGTAGGAGTAAAATAATGTTTGGAAAATTTTTTTATGGTCAATTATCCCTAAGTGAAGCATTTTGGAAATTCTGTGTTCTTGGCTTAGCAGTCAGCGGTTTTTTAGCACGTATTTTCATGATTTTGCTAAAGCAGACAATGAACTATGATCCAAGTTTCTTCAGAGTAGCAATCAGTAGCTTATCTTTCATCCACTCAAATGTCAAAGCAATGACATATTTTGCTTGTTACAGCGCTACTTTTATTGCTTTAATAGTCTATACCATCATATGCTTAATCGGTATGTGGCGTACTTACAAAGAATATAATAAAAGTAAGACTTTGGCAATTATATGTATGCTGGTTGTTTGGATAATGACTTATTTTGCCGTTAGATTTGCTATATATTAAGTCACAAAAAATAAAAACCGCCGATTTTTTTGTCAGCGGTTTTTTTATTACAAATATCCAAACTAAATATCCAGATTGACCACATTCAAAGCATTTGCTTGGATAAAGTCTTTTCTCGGTTCAACCACATCACCCATCAATGTAGAGAATGTTTCGTCAGCCTCTTCCATTTGGTCAATTTTAACTTGCAACAAAGAACGTGCTTCCGGATCAAGAGTTGTCTCCCAGAGCTGTTCTGGGTTCATTTCACCCAAACCTTTATAACGTTGCAAAGTAATACCCTTTTTACCGGCTGCCATAACAGCATCAACCAAAGTAACTGGACCGGCAACAATTGTTTCATTACCGCCTTTAGCAACCAACTTCAAAGTGTTAGTAAAGTTATCTGCCAAAAATTCCTTCATAGAATTAAGCATTTTTGCTTCACCGCTATCCAAAACAGATGCACCAACAATGTGCTCCTCTTTTACACCGCGCAATGTACGATAGAAAGAAATTGTACCATTATCCAAAGCTTCTGCTTTCCAACCGCGATCGTATTCTGCCTCGAGTCCATCAAGACGACCGGCCAATTTATCGAGTTCAGGTTGCAATCTTGTTTTATCAGCTAAAATATTTTTATCAAACAAACCGCAGATAGCCATTTGTTCAACAATATGCTCCGGTGCTTTAACAGACAATAAAGAAACCAAGTTACGAGCCTTCTTTGTGCTCTCAACATAGTTAATTAAGTCTTGTCCGACAATTCTTTCACCGTTAGTAGCTTCAAGATAAGCATCTTCGCATCCGCCGTTAATCAAATAATCTTCCATTTCTCTATCATCTTTAAGATAGATAATCGAATTACCGCGCTTAGCTTTATAAAGAGGCGGTTGCGCAATATAAACATACCCGCGTTCAATCAATTCCGGCATTTGACGATAGAAGAATGTCAACAATAGAGTTCTAATGTGCGCACCATCCACATCAGCATCGGTCATGATAACAATCTTATGATAGCGACATTTGTCGGCATTAAAATCATCACGTCCGATTCCCGTACCTAATGCCGTAATAATTGTACCGATTTCAGCTGAATTAAGCATCTTATCAAAACGAGCACGTTCAACATTAAGAATTTTACCACGCAATGGCATAATCGCCTGATTCTTACGGTCACGACCTTGCTTTGCAGAACCACCAGCGGAGTCACCCTCCACGATGAACACTTCAGAAAGTGCAGGATCTTTTTCGGAGCAATCTGCCAATTTTCCAGGTAAGGTAGAAATATCCAAAGCCCCTTTACGACGTGTCAATTCGCGAGCTTTACGAGCAGCTTCACGAGCCGTGGCTGCCTCAACAATTTTTCCAACAATAATTTTGGCTTCTGCCGGATGTTCATCAAGCCATTCTTTCAGCTTATCACCCACAACACCTTCAACAACCGGACGCACTTCAGAAGAAACTAGTTTATCTTTTGTTTGAGAAGAAAATTTCGGATCCGGAACTTTAACAGAAAGCACACATGTCAAACCTTCACGCATATCATCACCGGTAATGGCTGTTTTATCTTTTTTGAGCAATCCGTTTTCTTGAATGTAGTTATTGATTGTACGTGTCAAAGCACCACGGAAACCGGCCAAGTGTGTACCACCGTCTTTTTGCGGAATATTATTGGTAAAGCAGAGCATACTTTCCGTATAGGCATCTGTCCATTGCATAGCCACATCAACTTCAATACTATTGTCCATTCCGGAGAAGTTGATAATATTTTCATGCAACGGTGCTTTAGACTTGTTCAAGTGTGCAACAAACGCATTCAAACCACCTTCATAATGAAAAACAGCTTCACGAGGTTCATTTCCACGATTATCAATTAATTTCAGATAAACACCGGAATTCAAAAAAGCTTTTTCACGAATAGCACGTTCCAAAACTTCATAGTTAAATTCTGTTTGTGTAAATGTTTCGGGAGACGGCAAAAAAGAAACTTCTGTACCGTGTTTTCCCGGAGTCGATCCTGTTACATGGATATGTTCAACCACATTACCATTTTCAAACAAAGCTTCATACTGTTGGTCATTACGCCAGATTTTAAGTTTAAGCCATGTTGAAAGAGCATTCACTACAGAAACACCCACGCCGTGCAAACCACCGGAAACTTTGTAAGAGTTATTATCAAATTTACCACCGGAGTGTAATTCAGTCATAATAACTTCCGCAGCCGAAACACCTTCTTCATGCATATCAACCGGCATACCACGTCCATTATCACAAATAGTAGCAGAACCATCCGGATTTAAAATAACTTCTGTTTTATCACAATAACCGGCCAAAGCCTCATCAATAGCATTATCCAGAACTTCATAAATCATGTGGTGAAGGCCTGAACCGTCATCCGTATCGCCGATATACATACCCGGGCGTTTCCGAACAGCGTCTAATCCTTTTAAAACCTTAATAGAATCAGCATTATAGCTCTCTTCACCTTTAATAATTTCTTCTTCTGTCATTTCAGCCATTGTAAAACCTCTTTTTTCCTTAAAATTCATATCTTGTAACTATATAGCACAACCATATTTTTTAGCAAACAAAAAATCCCCAAACTCCCCATTTTATCAACAAAAAAAGGCTCTTTTTTTCAATAAAAAAGCCTTCTTTCATCTCTCAAAAAAAACAAAATCGGATTCGTTATTTTCTCACATCAAAAACTTCAAAATTTTCTTGCAAATATGCAATTAATTTTTCATCTTCCACCAGTGCCAAACATCTGTCCTCTGAAGTATCCGTATCACTCGGCACCGGACGATATTTTTGCAGATAATATTCCTTAACCCCCATAGCCTTCAACGAGTCGGCAATTTCATATATATCCTGCACAGATAAAAACCTCGGATCACAAGTTGTTCTGCACTCAAAAGCCTTTCCGGAGTCGCATAAAATTTTCAAACTTTCTTTGACTTTTTCAATATCCGCGATTCCGCCGGTGATTTCCTTGTATTTTTCTTCCCTAAGAGGCGCTTTAACATCAAAACCGACCCAATCGACTTTGGATAAAATTTCCTTAAAATACGCCGGCAAATAACCGCCGGTATGGAGTCCGATTTGATAACCCAAATCACGCACTTCCAAGATAGCTTCTTCGAGTCCTTTTTGCACCAAAGGTTCCCCACCGGAAAAAACCACCGCATCCAATATTCCTTTTCTCTGTTTTAAGAAATCAATAAACTTATACCAAACAATGTTGGTATCGGCATTAACATCTTGCAAATGACTATTATGACAATAAGGACAACGCCAAGGACACCCCTGCATAAAAACAACAGCAGCCATCCGATTAGGAAAATCGACGATACTGAACTTCTCAATACCGCCGATTCTAATAGAGTTCATCAAACTGTACAAAAGTTTTGATTAATAACCAGACAACAGCCTTATTCTGCAGCCATAGCCATAACAGTTTCAGACTTACAAACACACTCGCGAGTCTCACAACCGGAAACAGCCTTATCTTCGCAGAAGCAAAGTCTTGAATTAAATTCACCGAGCTTACCTACATTAAATTCTGTAGTCGGACGAATATAACCCATAACGCGAGTATAAATCTCACAACGTTGTCTTTCTGAATTATCTAACTTAACATCTTCAATATTAATAATATTGCTCATCTTTCTCCCTTTCACAGTTAACTAATATATTACACTACTTCTTGCATTTTTGCAAGCTTTTTTAACTTCTCTGCCTTTCTTTCTTTGTCACAAATTGGGCAGAATTCATGCTCACCGGCGATATATCCGTGTTTCGGACAAACGGAGAACGTCGGCGTAATCGTGATATACGGCAAACGATAGTTAGCTAAAACCTTTTTAACGAAATCACGACAAACTTTTGCTGAAGAAATACGCTGATTCATGAACAGGTGAAGCACCGTACCTCCTGTATACTTAGATTGCAATTTTGCTTGCAAATCCAAAGCTTCAAACGGATCATCTGTATAGCCAACCGGCAACTGAGAAGAGTTTGTATAGAACGGTGCATCCGGAGTCCCTGCTTGGATAATACCGATATAGCGCTTTTTATCTTCTCTGGCGAAACGTGTTGTTGCACCTTCAGCCGGAGTCGCTTCCAAATTATACATATGACCTGTTTCTTCTTGAAACTTAACCAATCTATCACGAATGAAGTCTAAGAACTTTTCTGCAAAAGCTTGCCCCCAAGTATCTGCAATATTGTGTTCATCATTGGTAAAATTTCTAATCATTTCATTCATACCGTTAACACCGATTGTAGAGAAGTGATTTCTCAAAGTTCCCAAATATCTCTTAGTGAACGGGAACAAACCGTTGTCAATCAGTCTTTGAATAACTTTTCTCTTAATTTCAAGTGATGTTCTGGCAATATTCATCAATTCATCAACTCTTGCAAAAAGACCAGCCTCATCACCTTTATAAACATAGCCCAATCTTGCACAGTTAATGGTAACAACACCAACAGAACCTGTCTGCTCAGCCGAACCAAACAAACCGTTACCACGAGCCAACAACTCTCTCAAATCGAGTTGCAAACGACAGCACATAGAACGAATCTGTCCCGGTTTCAAAGAAGAGTTCAAGAAGTTCTGGAAATAAGGCAATCCATACTTTGCTGTCATTTCAAACAACAATTCCGTATTTTCATCTTCCCATGGAAAATCCCATGTCATATTATATGTTGGAATTGGGAATGTAAACGGGCGACCTTTAACATCACCACCCATCATAACATTGATGTATGCTTTATTTATCATGGCCATTTCTTCGCTCAAATCGCCATAAGTAAAATCTTGTTCAACACCACCAATAATCGGCTTTTGTTCACGCAAATCTTCCGGGCAAACCCAATCAAACGTAAAGTTTGTAAACGGAGTCTGCGATCCCCAACGAGAAGGAACATTCAAATTATAAATCAGTTCCTGCATACATTGTTCAACTTGTCTGTAGTTCAATTTATCTTTACGAATATACGGAGCCAAATAAGTATCGACGGAAGAAAATGCTTGAGCACCGGCCCATTCATTTTGCAGAGTCCCCATAAAGTTAACCATCTGGCCAACCGCAGAACTCAAATGCTTCGGGGCGCCTGCTTCAACTTTTCCCGGTACGCCGTTAAAACCTTCGCGCAACAAATTCTTCAAAGACCAACCGGCACAATAAGCAGCCAACATACTCAAATCGTGAATATGAATATCACCATTACGATGAGCTTCACCAACCTCTGCTGGGTAAACGTGAGAAAGCCAATAGTTTGCAGTAACTTTACCTGAAACATTCAAAATCAAACCACCGTTAGAATAACCTTGGTTAGCATTTTCTTTAATACGCCAGTCAAGGTTCTCCAAATATTCGTTAACGGAGCTCTCAACATCTACAACGGTCTTACCATCACCGCGCATTCTGTTTCTCTTATCACGATACAAAATATAAGCTTTTGCAGTCTTAAAATAGTTTGCAGCAATAAGAGATTGTTCAACAACATCTTGAATATCTTCAACAGAAGGAAGAGACTCATCAAACTTATGGGCCAAAATTTTCATAACCTGAGCTGTCAAAATCCAAGCATCATCAGAACCAAACTCTGATGTATTTTCTCCGGCTCTTAAAATTGCATTATAAATTTTTTCTCCATCAAAATCAGCCAAAGTTCCATCTCTTTTGGTTATACTTTTAAATGGTACTTTATATTTTTTTGCCGCCGGCATTTGCAACTCATTATTTGCCATTTTTTATTGTTCCCTTCTCTTCATTTTAATTAACTTTTGCATTTTTCCTTTGAATCGCACCATACTATATATTGTGTTAAAAAAAAGTTAAACAAACAACATATTGTGTAAAATACTTTTTAAAGGCATTTTTGTTCGACTGCATTTAACATAAAAAAATTCACTTTTTTTTACAAGATTACTATCCCCAGTTTTTTATCAAAAAATTATATCTTACTAATAATAAAACAAAAAATTTTTTTTTGATGGTCAATAACCCCTCTCCAAAATTTAAATTACTTTTACTAACAACTTTTAAAAAAATTTTTTCACCCTAACTTTTTTAAAAGTTAAATATAAATATTGACCTTAATAATAACACTATATAATATGTTCTGCGGGTTAAATAAAATGGAGAAGCACCTTGCAAAAAACCATAATTTGGGATTTAGACAATACCTTATATTTTGAAACAGACGAATACAAAAATAAACTCAACGAAGCTACAGCATTAGCTGCAATCAAGCAATTCAATGTTCCTTTGGATTTTGAAACTGCCACCCAAAAAGTAAAGGAGTCTTACTCTACTTATCGTGACGGGCTAGAAATCTTTGCACAAGAATATGGTATTCCGCACAAAGACCTATATATTGCCTACCACAATCACAAAAGCGATTTGGTCGACATGATTGTCCCCTATGAAAATTTAGTTGAAAATTTAAAAACAATTAAATGCCCTCAATATATTTTCTCCACTTCATCCCGTGATATTTGCGAGCAAATACTAAAACACATCGGCTTATACGATTTCTTCAAAGGAAGATTCTATTCCGTTGAAGACTTTGATGCATATAAAAAGAACGAAAGTTCAGAAGTGTATGAAAAGCTATGTGAAAAAATCGATGTTTCTCCAAAAGATTGTATTTTTGTTGATGATAGCTTTTCAAATTTAAAATGTGCCAAACAGATAGGAATGACAACTATTCGCATTTTCTATAAAAACAATTCATCAAAGGACATGGAATTTATAGATTCAGCCTACAAAGGTATTATGGATTGTATTGAAGGCCTAAAGAAAGATTTCCTTTGCTAATTAATTTGATGCGTTAATATTATCGCAGATAGAATTTTCTATAATATAGTGCTCCGGCGTATCCAGTTTAAGCTGTTCCACTGCTGTCTCCTTTTGCCAAGCACTAACTTCTGCCTGGATTACCGCCAAATAACTTTCATTAAGTCTTTTGGCTGCCTCTTCCTCAGATTCGTCCTTAGAAATTACAAGAAAACCTATTCTTTCAAATAATTTATCCATAGATTGCTTCAATTTAGGCAAGAAATAGTCCAAAGCCTCAATATAAATCTGCATATGAGTCTTCTCATGACGAAGAGCTAAATTATAATAACAACTATCCTTATCAAGCGAATTCAAAATATATATAGTCGGCATAGAATACTCCAAACGTGCACTGATCGTATCCGGATATATACATTTATATCCCTGACTAAGATTAAGTGTTCCAACCGTAAAATTAAAATCAAAAACATCTCGCACTTTCGTCAAACCGATAGGGGAAATACTATCATCAAAATCTTCATTCTGTTCGGCAAATTTTTTCTTTGTTTCTTTCTTTAAAAATTCCTCATCCTTATCAAACCGATAACGGAGCTTACCATAAGAAGAAAAAAGTTCCACCTTCGGCCGACTAATAAAAGCAAGACACTCTTCTTGATATTTAGAAAGACTCTCAGTACCAAAAACCGGATGCATGAAAAAAAAGCTTAAAATTAATGCAAAAAAAATTTTTCTCATCTATACTGAATCCAAATAAATAGGTTCTGCCGGAGGCTCGTATGAGATATATTTATATTATTAGTCTGGCTTTGTCCAGCATTTTTACATATAAAAGCATATATGCAAACGAAACATACCCCCTTTATGCTTTTTTTGTGCCAGATAACGCTTTCCAGCAGAACACTATGGTTGATAAAATAGAAAACATGCGTCCACGCTACTCTTCTTCTAATCAGAATTATGCTAAGTTCGATAATGAAGATGACGACGTTTATGATGATGAAGACATAGATTTGGAAGAAGAAGACAATAAAGAGGAGAAAAATGATATTTCATCAAACAAGCTTCCTCCGATAACCTTACCTTATGTCAGAAAGAGTTTTGTCTTAAAAGATGACACATCTCCGACTTCAGCCACAGATAAAGAAAAACCTAAAAAGGTCAAACCGATTCCTCGTCCTCAAGCGCCGACCCGACAAATAGTTGCACCCAAAATAGAAACACCCCCGGTTGCAGACGAAGATATCAAAGAAAAGCTGAAAAAATACGACTTAACCAGTAGCTTTGACGATTCTCCTTCTGATAACAGACACACCGATAGCAAACTGGAAAGTTTTAAGAAAAAAAGCATCCCGGAAATGTTAGCAACGATTCCATATCCTAATCCTCGACTTCCAAAGTTCAAACAAACCTACGCTTCATATGGCATGGACTTGCGCGTCCTCTACCGTCGCGGTAATTTTCCCGAAAATTTTGAACAAGAAAAAATCCTGAAAAAAGCAGACAGTATGACCCGCTTTGAGGTTAAATAATCACACGAACCTAATCATCGCCGATTCTAAGCGCTTCAATAAAGGCAGACTGCGGCACTTCAACTTTGCCGAACTGGCGCATCCGTTGTTTACCTTTCTTTTGTTTATCCAAAAGTTTACGTTTACGCGTTACATCACCGCCATAACACTTGGCCGTAACATCTTTACGCATCGCAGAAATTGTTTCTCTGGCAACAACACGTCCGCCGATAGCCGCTTGTATCGGAATCTTAAATAAGTGTCTCGGAATTAAGTCTTTTAAGCGTTCGCAAATCTGACGTCCGCGCGATTCGGCCTCACTTCTGTGACACAAAAATGCTAATGCATCAACTGGTTCTTCATTAATCAAAATTTGTACTTTAACCAAATCAGATTGTTCATAATCTGTCAGTTCATAGTCAAAACTGGCATATCCGCTGGTAATAGATTTCAAACGATCATAAAAATCAAAAACAATTTCATTAAGTGGAATCTGATAAACAACCATAGCCCGTGAACCGACATAGGTTAATTCTTTTTGTACCCCTCGTCTTTCAGTGCAAAGTTTTAGCACTGCTCCTAAATAATTATCCGGTACTAAAATTGTTGCCCTAACCATCGGTTCCTCAATAGAAGAAACCGTCGATAAGTCCGGCATATCGGCAGGATTATGTAACATAATCTGCGTCCCGTTACTTAGATTAATTTTATACGCAACCGATGGTGCAGTTGTAATAATATCCAAATCAAATTCCCGACCGATTCGTTCTTGGATAATTTCCATATGCAACAACCCCAAAAAGCCGCAACGAAAACCCAGACCCAATGCTGCAGAATTTTCATTCTGATAATCAATACTTGCATCATTAAGTTTGAGCTTGGCCAATGCATCTTTCAGAGAATCATATTGACTACTGTCAACTGGAAAAATAGAACAAAAGACCACAGGTATAGATGGCTTAAAACCAGGCAAAGCGACATCACAAGGTTTCTTATTATCTGTAATGGTATCACCGATTCGGCAATCCCCCACACTTTTAATGCTGGCTGTAATAAAACCGACCTCTCCCGCAGATAATTCTTCCACATCCTGCATCTTTGGTGTAAAAACACCTATTTTATCAATAGAATACGTTGCCCCGTTACTCATCATTCGGATGACCTGTTTTTTCCGCAAAACACCATCTTTAACACGCACCAAAATAACTACACCCAGATAAGAATCATACCAACTGTCAATCAAAAGCGCTTTTAATGGCGCATCAGGATTACCCTCAGGTGCCGGCAATTGATGAACAACCGCCTCTAATAAGTTTTCGATTCCCAAACCGGTTTTCCCTGATGTTTCAACCGCACCGCTGGCATCAATACCGATAACATCTTCAATTTGACCCTTAACTTTTTCCACATCCGCAGACGGTAAATCAACCTTATTTAGAGCCGGTACAATTTCATGATTATTATCAATAGCCAAATAAACATTAGCCAAAGTCTGAGCTTCCACGCCCTGTGTTGCATCAACTACCAAAACAGAGCCTTCACACGCAGCCAAAGAACGAGATACCTCATAAGAAAAATCGACGTGTCCCGGTGTATCAATCAAATTCAATAAATATTCTTGACCATCTTTAGATTTATACCTAAGCCGTACGGTTTGTGCTTTAATAGTAATACCACGTTCTCTTTCAATATCCATGGAGTCTAGAACCTGTTCAGTCATTTCTCGTCGTTCCAAACCGCCGCAATATTCTATAATTCTATCCGCAATAGTCGACTTACCATGGTCAATGTGCGCAATAATTGCAAAATTTCTGATTTTGGTTAAATCCTGCATAAAATTAATCCTTACATTTAAATTTATTCTTACTCTTAAAGTATATTTTAAGCAAACGCAACAGATTTTATACTTTACTATTGCAACTCAATAAAAAATATGCTGTAATGTATAAATAAAATTATTTTGGCTCAAAGGGAGGCTGTTATGATTAAATTTATAGACATAGAATTTGGTTCCGGAAGATATAAGGAACTACTAGATTTACGTTATAAAATTCTTTTACAGCCTTTAGGGTTAAAGTTTCTCGATTCATACAGAGAGGAAGAAGCCAATTTTCTCCATATCGGCTGCATTGAAAATAGCACCGGTGAGCTCCTGGGAGGGCTGATTCTCGTCCCCGTGGATAACGAAGAAATCCGTATCATGCAAGTCGCTGTTGATGTTGTTCACCAGGGTGAAGGTATTGGTAGAAAATTGATAGAATATGCACAATCTGTAGCCAAAAAAGCAGGTTATACCCGCATCATTATGCACGCCATGCTTTCCGTTGTCGGTTTTTATGAAAAACTCGGTTTCAAACAAGACAGCGATTTATTTGAAGAAAAAGGCATCAGCTTTGTCAGAATGGTAAAAGGTTTATAATTTAATCAATGGATAGAAACAATAAAAAAAATATTATCATTATAGGTGCTGGACCGGCAGGTCTGAGTGCTGCCCTTAACATCCTCAGATTAAATTCTGATATCAATCTGACCATTATCGAACAAGAAAAAAAAATCGGCGGTTTATCCCGCACCATATCTAACAACGGCAACAGCTCAGACATCGGACCACATCGTTTTTTTACTAAGAATCCGGAAGTCTGGAAATTATGGACTGAGTTCCTTGCACCTCAGAGAGGTCCTGCCAAAGATGACATTTTATGCAAAAGAGATTTTTTTAATGCCGATGGCCTAAAAGACCCCGAAAAAGAAGATAAAGTTTTTCTCAAACGCAAACGTTTTTCAAGAATTTACTATCAAAACAATTTCTTTGATTACCCGCTCAAAATACAAACCATTTTCAAACTCGGGCTAAAAACAACTTTCTTAATCGGAACAAGTTACATAAAATCCTGCTTTTTTAAAAGAAAAGAGCCCAATTTGGAAGCCTTTATGATTAACCGCTTCGGCAAAACGCTCTATGAATTATTTTTTGAAGACTACACCGAAAAGGTTTGGGGAATCCATCCGAAAGATTTATCAGACAAATGGGGTGCACAACGTATTAAAGGCATCTCACTATTTCGTGTTTTATGGGATTTCTTCACACAAATTTTCCATTTAAAAAAACAAAAAGAAACATCACTCATAGATGAATATTATTATCCCAAATTGGGTTGCTCACAGATGTGGCATCTAATGCTGGAAGAAATAAATAACTTAGGTGGTAAAATTTTATTAAACCAAAAAGTAATCGGTTTAACCAAAACAGGCAACAATATCACCTCTGTTAAAATAACAAACAATCAAACCAAAGAAGAACAGAACTTAAATTGCGATATCCTCGTATCGTCAATGCCAATCAAAGAACTTTTGACACAAACAAATGACGTTCCCTCAGAAATAAGAGATCTGGCACAAAACTTACAATATCGCGATTTTATTTTAGTCACCTATGTCATAAAAAAACTCAATCTAAAAAACAACACCTCTTTTTCGACAGTAGACAACATGGCTCCGGATAGTTGGATTTATCTGCAAGACAAAAATATAAAAGCCGGCAGATTGGATATTGTTAACAGTTTCTCCCCCTATTTGATAAAAAATTTTCCTAATGAATCAATCATCAACATGGAATACTTTTGCTATGAAACTGATGACTTTTATCAAAAAAGCGATGCCGAAATTATCGCTTTTGCAACAGAAGAATTAAATAAATTACAAGCCGTAGATAATGAAAATATTATAACTGCAAACGTCAACCGTATAAAAAAGGCCTATCCGTCATACTGTGGCAGTTACGAACACTTTGATAAAATTAAGGCCTACATAAATTCCATCAAAAATTTATACTGCATCGGTAGAAACGGTCAGCACAAATATAACAATATGGACCATTCTATTTCGGATGGTATAGAAATTGCAAAAATTCTAAAAAACAATTTGGATAAATCGATTCTATGGGATTTAAACACCGAAAGTGAATATCAAGAAGAAAAATAATCAGGGGAAGGTTCATATGAAACGTATTTTAGTAACAGGTGGTGCAGGATTTATAGGAAGTCACCTCTGCAAAAAACTCCTAGAAGATAACAACTATGTTATTTGTATGGATAACCTTCTCACCAGTTCAAAAGACAACATTAAAAACTTACTCTTAAACAAAAATTTTGAATTTATCAAACATGATGTGCAAATCCCTTATGACATTGAAGTTAACGAAATATACAATCTTGCTTGTCCAGCTAGTCCCATACAATATCAAACAGATCCTGTCAATACTGTTCGCACCTCTGTTTTAGGCATCATCAATGCCCTGGACTTGGCAAAAAAATATCAGGCCAGAATTTTACAATCTTCATCTAGTGAAATTTACGGTAATGCTATAGAACATCCGCAAACAGAAACATACAATGGCAATGTCAATCCTATCGGATTAAGAAGTTGTTACGATGAGGGTAAGCGCTGTGCCGAAACACTCTTAATGGATTACCATCGACAGCATAACATTGACACGCGTTTAATTCGCATATTTAACACCTACGGTCCCAATATGGCCGCGAATGACGGCCGTATCGTTCCAAATTTTATTTTACAGGCCTTAAATAATAAAGATATTACCATTTACGGAAAGGGAACACAAACCCGTTCATTTTGCTTTGTCAGCGACCTAATCGACGGCATGATAAAAATGATGAATAATCCGCAGCATTTTATCGGCCCCGTTAATTTAGGTAATCCTGAAGAAAAAAGCATTTTAGATTTAGCAGAACTCATTATTAAATTAACTAATTCTGCATCAAAAAAAATTTTTGCACCTCTTCCGGATGATGATCCCATACAAAGAAAGCCGAATATATCTCTCGCCATAAAAGAATTAAATTGGAGTCCCAAAATTTCCCTTGAAACAGGGTTAAAAGAAACCATAGAATTTTTTAAACAACAAACGAAATAGTTTCTTCTTTTAAACATCAATTTGAAATATCATACCTGATAAGAAGCGGCCCTCTTTGAACATAATATTTTCTTAAAAAACGAAAATCATATTTGTAACGTTTATTGCAATTTCTATCATTGGAATAATCTTCATTGGTGCAACCAGGTTGTTGTTCATACGAAATAATCTTGGGCTTTTTCTTCCTAATAATATCATTAATATCCGGTAATGGATGACGATTAAAATAATGATTATCAATAACAGCCATATAGTCTCTACCAAACCAATAGTATCCCGTTGCATCTTTATTTAAACCACCCAAAAAAGCAAGATTTCCCACAATTTCATCATCTTTTGAAACCGTCCTCTGCACCATATTGGTTATATTAACAAAAAAGTCCAGATGGTAAAAATTTTTTTGATCTTCTATATAAGGCAAATTATTAGATGCAGTCGAAATAACAATTACGGCCATAACAATAAGTCTTAAACTATCCTTAAGTCTAAATACAGTATAGGCAGAAATAATTGCCAACAATGAATACAAAGGTATCCAATATTGAACAAAAGTTCCAAGCATTATCAAAATAACCGAAAAGCAAATACAAAGAAAACTTAAATATTTCAAAAACTTTGATCGATTTGTAACAAGCATCACTACCGCCAAAGTATTTCCCAACCAAAACCATATGGTTTCTTTTATATCATAAGTAAACCGATAGTTAGCCTTAATATTCAGCAAATAATTAAGTTCAAAATAGTCTTTCAGTGCCTGAGTTTGATACAAATAAAATAAGTAACCTAAAAACAAAATTGCCGGAACAATAAGTGCCTTAAAAATCAAACCGAGAGAAAGCTCTTTTTTAACAATCAAATACAGCATCAAAAGAGCTACAAAAAATAAAAACAAAAGTGCTTTCTGTAATGCCATAAACGAAAAGAAGAAAAAGACAAAGGCTGTATACATCAACCAATCATGACGCTCTTTAAGATATTTCAAAAAGAAATATAACCCACTAAACAGTAGTAAAGACATCAAAGTATCCGGCCTGAATGAAATTTGCGCCACAAAAACAACGTGCGAGCAAATTGAAAATAACGCCGCTAACCAAGAAAATGTTTTATTAGGAACAATTAAGTAGGAAACCTTAAAAACCACAAAGGTATTTATAAAAATAAGTACTAAAGAAAAGGTTCTAATTGCATACCAAACTTCCCCACTATTCTGAAAAAAATGCAAAACAGGTAAAAACACATACCACAAAAGCGGATGATGATGTTCAAAAAAATCAATATAAGGTCTCTGTCCATTATATATAAGATAGCTTGAGGTCAAATGTTCCCTCTCATCTCCTAATAAAACAAATGTATAAGTAAACCAAAACAGAATTACCAAAGCAATTATTGTTAAGATACAAAACTCAACTTTATAAATAAACGATCTTAAATAAACATATTCCTTTTTAATAAATAACCATGCTGCAAAAAAAGAAATTCCACTGCTCGCTAAAATAAGTAAAAGTGAGCATATTCTCATTGCGTTTCCAATTTGCCCACTACCATTAAAAATTCCCACTACTGGCAAAAAGATATACAACATAAAAGGATGATTTTCCAAAAAATACGTTATATAAGCCCTTTTTCCCTCAAAAATAAACGACTTGGAAGTTAATATATCTTGCTGACTAGTCACAAAATAGAAAGCATATATAAGCCAAATCACCAGGCTGATAAATGTCAAAACAAACAAGCCTAACAGAACTTTTTGTGCTTTGGATTTAATAACATCCTCTTGCTTATCAGAAGACAATAAAATATCTTCAGCAACAAACAATAATCTGATTTTTTCTATTATCTTCTTAAACATGTTTTATCCGTTTTAATCCAAATAGAGAGAGCTCATCTTGTATTTTTGTACTCCATGACGAACCAAAACGCCGATAATCGCCGCAACTGGTACTGCCAACATTAAACCCAAAAAGCCCAACAAAACACCACCTGCAAGCAAGGCAAACATCACCCACACAGGATGCAATCCCACACTTTCTCCAACCAGTTTAGGCGTCAAGAAATTACCCTCTAAAAACTGCCCGCACAAGAATACTGCCACAACATAAAGAACATGTGAAATATCACCATATTGAGCAAAAGCCATCACAACACCCAAAACAAAACCGGTAATAGAACCGACGTATGGAATGAATGAAATAACTCCAGCAATAAAACCTATCAAAAGTCCCAAATCCAACCCAACAAGTTTCAGTCCGATGGAATAAAATGCACCCAAAATTAAACAAACACTAATTTGCCCACGTACAAATCCGGCAATAATTTTATTAATTTCTTGCAAAATTTGCATAATTCCTTTTTTAGATTTCTTCGGTAACAAATCTTCAAATTTTTTAACAAAGGTATTCCAATCGCGTAACATATAAAAAGTAACCACCGGCATAATCAGTATGAGTGACAACAGATTAATAAGCGCAAACCCGTTAGAAACAAGTTTTGTTAGCACTTTCCCAACAAATTTTAAGGCATTACCAACATTTGCCTTAATCATTGTTTCCAGTTCTCCATTAGGTAAATCAGGAAATCTTTCTGCCAAAGAGGCTATCACTGGTTTTACTTTTTCCATAATAAGCCCCAAATAGCGAGGAGTACCCTTAATAAGTAAAGCGATTTGATCTTCAATCATTTCGCCCAAAAAGCACAGAGCCGGCAAAATAATAAGAACCGCTAACAAACAAACGGTAAGCGTTGCCCACAAACGAGACATTTTCCACTTTTGTAATTTTTCAACCATCGGGTCTAACAAATAGGCTAATAAAATACCGGCAACAAAAGGCATCAAAACCGAACGTAAGACATAAAGAAAAAAGAAAAATACGGCAAAAATAACAATCCAAACATAAGGATTTACATAAAATTTTCTCGCTGTTTGAACTTTAGTAGATGGCATAATATTCTCCTTCCGACTTCATTTTATAACCCGATGATTCCATATTACCCTGTAGCTTTTCAATAATTCCGCTATACTGAAAATTAAAATGTACTTTCCCGTTAGCCATAGAAACAATTTTAATATCTTGCACCTGCGGATTATCATTAAGCATATTCTTTAATTTTATCCAGTCGCTTAATTTTGAATAACTGTAGACAACATCAACTCTTTGTGATGCAGCACCCTCCTCTGATCCTTCACTTTTTATCTTTTTAACATCCCTAAACAGTGCCACACATTTATCTATCAATTCATCAACACTTTCCTCGCCAATATCAATTGATTGGACACCGCCCTCCGGATAATTTTTGATATAGATTTTCTTATCTCTTAAAGAATACTTCAACACATAAACAGCATCCGCCCGATTAAAATTTGCAAATTCTTGATATTCGGCATTTATCATATCAAATAATCGATTAACTTTAACCATAGCAATATTGCCTAAATTTTTATCAATAAGGCGAATATTCATATTAGCTTTATGTAAATTTTCACGTTCAAGAAAAGCTTGCCGCCAAAAATTATCATCTCCCCATACATCTGAAGAACCATCTTCTTTTTCAATCATCGGCACAACTACAACTTCTTGGCTTTCACCCACAATAAACGGCATTTTATTTTCAGCCATATAAGCTTTCAGGATTTCTTTATTAACGCTAATTCTCAAATTTGCTATATAGCGGACATCAGAAGTTTTCTCCATCAACACCATCACCCCGGTAATAAAGTGCTGCAGCTGATTATCATTGAGTTTATTAATTTCATTCACACTATTTTCAGTACTGACATTCAGCACAACCTCAGACAATCCCTCTCTGATTGCTTTAGATATTGCTTTTTGTTTTGCTTCAGTAACAGTATTTGCCGTAACATCAACATTTATGTCTGCATCAAAACGGGGCTCAGCAATAGCTGAAAAAGAAAAAGTGACAAGAAATAAAAGGCAGAAAATAATATTTTTCAACGATATACTCCCTAAAAAAAACACACTCATTAACCTCATATAATGTTTTAGCAAAAAAATCAAACTTTTTTATTGCCTTTTATTAAATAGTTATGATAAGAAGTTGTTTAAAATTTGTTATCATATATGAGGGAACATAAACATGAAAATGACAAAATATTTAGACAGCTTATTAGATCGTGCTGCCAAAAACCTAAAAACTATCGTTTTGCCGGAAGGTGAAGACGAACGTATCTTAGAAGCCGCACACTATGTAGCTGAAAGAAAAGCTGCAAAATTAATTATCTTCGGAAATCCTGAAGAAATTAAAGCATACTACAAAAAGAACAATTGGAATATGGATGGCATAGAAGTTCTGGTACCAGAAAATTCTCCAAAATTAGAAGAATATGCCAACCTCTTATATGAATTGCGCAAAGCCAAAGGGATGACACCTGAAGAAGCCAAACAATTAGCTGTAAATTACACATTCCACGGCACATTAATGATGAAAGCCGGTGATGCTGATGGCATGGTATCCGGAGCCAATCACTCCACCGCAGATACTGTGCGCCCGGCTTTGCAAATTATCAAATCAGCACATAAAGACCGCAGTGTTTCTTCTGCTGCCATTATGGTTATCAAAGATGTTCCATACATCTTCTCAGATCCTGCAATTATCATTGACCCGACTGAACAAGAAATGGCTGATATGGCTTTAGCCAGTGCAGAAACAGCCTTACAATTCGGTTTAGAACCTAAAGTAGCCATGTTATCATATTCCACTTATGGTTCCGGACACGGTGGCATGGTAGACAAGGTAAAAAATGCTACTTTGTTAGCTCAAAAGATGTTAGAAAACAGTCCATTAAAGGATAAGGTTGCTATTGATGGTGAATTGCAGGCTGATGCTGCCTTGGATGAAACCGTTGGCAAAAAGAAAGCCCCCGGCTCAAAAGTTGCCGGCCATGCCAATGTCTTAATCTTCCCTTGCTTGGAAGTTGGTAATATCAGCTACAAATTATTGCAACGTTTTTACGGTGCAGAAGCTTATGGTCCAATCATGCAAGGCCTCAATGCCCCTATCAATGACTTATCACGTGGTGCATTAGTCGAAGACATTATCGGTATGATTGCAATTACCGCTATTCAAGCTGTTAAATAAAAAAGGAAACTATAATGAAAAAGATTCTCGTATTAAACTCTGGTTCTTCCTCATTAAAATATCAATTATTTAATGTTGAAGGCGAAAATTATAATGTTGTAGCCAAAGGTGTTGCTGATCGTATCGGTATCAGCGGTTCATTTGTAGAAATAAAGTTTCCTGATGGCACTAAACGTAAACGTGAAGTTGCTTTACCAACACACAACGAAGCCATCAATGAAGTTATTTCAGAGTTGCTAAACGGTGCTCTCAAATCTATGGAAGAGATTGATGCTGTCGGCCATCGTATCGTTCAAGGTGGCGATATCTTCAAAAATTCTGTATTAGTTACAGATACAGTTATAGATCAAATAGAAGATCTAGCAGAATTAGCTCCTTTACACAATCATGCGCATGTTTTAGGTATCAGAGCTGTACAACAATTGTTGCCGAATGTTCCGCAAACTGTTGTATTTGATACCGCATTTCACCAAACAATGCCTAAAGAAGCCTTTTTATATGCTTTGCCGATTGAGCAATACACAAAATATAAAATTCGTCGCTATGGATTCCATGGTACATCTCATGCATATGTTTCCCAAAAAGCAGCCGAACTTATCGGTAAAAAAGGTAAAATCATTACTTGCCACCTGGGTAACGGCGCATCCATTTCCGCTATTGATAACGGCATTTGCTTAGATACATCCATGGGTTTCACTCCATTAGCCGGTTTGGTTATGGGAACACGTTGCGGTGATATAGACCCATATATTCCGCTTTATATTTGCAAATCTCAAAATAAAACACCTGATGAAGTCAATGAGATATTAAATAAGAAGAGCGGTATGTTAGGTCTCTGCGGATATTCAGACAACCGCGATGTTGAAACATTGTACGGCGTGGAAGAAAGCGCTACAGATGCTATGAATGCTTACATTCACAGTATTATTCGCTTCATCGGCTCATACATTGCTGTATTAGGTGGCGTAGATGCCATCGTATTTACAGCCGGTATTGGTGAAAATGGCGCCCTTGTAAGAAAGCTTGTTTTAGAACGTTTGTCTTACTTAGGCATCACCTTAGACGAAGAAGAAAACAAGAAGCGCGGTTCAATCACGGAAATTTCGACAAAAGACTCAAAAGTCCGCGTATTTGTCATCCCAACAGATGAAGAATATATGATTGCCAAAGATACAATGAAAATTGTTTTTGGTAATTAATTACAAATAATCACAAAATCAATCAAAGGGCCACTTCATTCATAGAGCGGTCCTTATTTTTGCCTTAATTTCAACTGATCAAGTACCATTTCTCTATTTGTATCAAAAAACATTTTATCAAACATAAAAAATAAAAATTGATCATCCACATAAATTCCTGTTTCGGCTGGATATCTCCTTGCATTGACATATGCCCAATATCGTAAATCAGCAACATTATCAGCATAAATACTCATATTTGACGGAGTTTCCCCCACAAAATACATTAATCCCCCCCAAGCACCTAACTTGGTTATTCTTGGTTTCGCAACTTCATCCCAAAAGATAACATCACCAAAATATGCTTCTAAAACAGTATTATCTAAAACATCATTATTAAATCCCTTGCAGCCATCATAACAAAAATGATGGTGCAATTTAGGATAACCGAAATTAAGTACCATGTAATGATTATTTAAATCAAACTTAGGATATGAAAATAATTTTTCATCTACTCTTTTATGAAACAAACGTTCCGAATAAAACCCTAACCACTGTACTTTCTGAATTTCAAAATCCGTCCGCAGAAAGCAACTGCAAAAAATAATCCCGCACACAAATAAAAAATTGCGAACAACTTTTGTATTTTCCCTCAATAAAAATGCCAAAAAAACAAAAAAGAGTCCTAGCTCACCCCACAAACAAACACGAAAATAAGCAATATATGAAGCACCCGCCAATAAAAAGGAAAGCCTAGAAGCCAACAAGAGAGTTATAATTAAAGCAATTGCAATTATTTTATTTTTTGCCTTAAAAATAATAATTCCTAACCCTACACTAAAAAGAATAGCAAAAAACAAGAGATACATATTACCAAAAAAGCGTTGCAAATCCCTTAGAAATGTAAATGAGGCCCAAAGTTCAATCGGAACATGGCGCAAAACTTCCCATACAGTATAAGTAGATAAATTATACATACCTGTATTAACCATATTTACAGATACAAGATATGCCAATATAACTTTATAAACCAAAAATGCACTGACTAATTGTCCACAAAAAAACAAACCTTCATTCACAAGCTTTCTAAAGCCATACAAATTTTTTAAATAATCAAGTATTTTCTTTCCCACAAATACGGTTATTAATAAAGAAAATATCGGAGGATAACTACCCAAAAGCAAAACGAACCCAATCGTACCACTTACAAACTTCCACCATTTATGATCATCTTCAAATAAAAATAACAGCCCTATACCAACACATCCCCAAAAAGCTAGAGCAAGCATATAATGTACAAAATAAAACAATATGGCGATATGTGGCAAAGAAACAACAACTAAAACAAAAAATAAATAAGAAAAAATCGTTTTCGGTATTTGTAAATATTTAGCCGTCAGTATCGCCATAATAACCAAAAAACAATTTGTACAACATAGCGTAAAAACGGGAAGCAACTGTCCATCAAAAAATAAAACCGATGGTAAATGCAAACTATATCTTGCCTCAAAGAAACCAGCCGCCAAAGAAACACCTCTCTTCAAATGGTCCCAATCATGGTTTCCCCACCAAAACTGAAATATCATAAAAGACCAAATAGAGCAACACAAACTCCAACCTATAAAAAAGGTTTTAAAATAAAAATTGCTAAAAATTTTCTTTTCACAATTCATCTATTTATCCAATTTTGCCGCAACTAGTTCTCTATATTTATAAAAATCATTCATATCCAAAACAGCAATGATATACCTATCATCAACATAAACATTACTATATCTTGCATCATTATAAAGCCAATATCTTATATTTTCCATATTTTGTGGATTATTTCTCCAATAATCAATAGCGACATTAGAACTTCTATAAATAACATTTTTACCCAAACTGGATCGAACAGTAATAAAAGGTAAAGTATCATCCCAAAATAAACCAAAAATATATTCCACGGGAAAAGTTAAAGTATTCCCGGTCATTTCCGATGTAAAATATTTATCATCTACATATCTAATGCGAAAATTTGGATTTCCTAAAGTAATAGAAAGATACTGTTTCTTAAAATCAAACATTGGTTGTCTGGTCACATATTCATGCATACGCTGTTGCATCTTTCGTCCAGCTAGAAAACCAAGATGTTGAACCTTTTGAATCTCAAAACTTGTACAAGCGAAAAAGAAAAATAAAATAAATAACCATAGATTAGAAAAATTTTTAACAACCAGACTTTTATTTCTCAAAATAACACTCAAGGCAAAAAACATAACGCCTTGCTTTCCCCAATATTCCAAACGAAACTCAGCAATTTTTGAGGAATCTCCGGCAAGCAAAAAAGCAAACCGAGAAACTAAAAATAGCCCTAACACTAAGAGAGTTATACCAAATTTTGACACCTTACTTTGATAAACCAAAATAACCGCAAATATAACCAAAATCGCAGTTAGCAAGCAATAAGCATTTTCTAAAAAAGTATACTGATGAAATAATTGTAATAAAGATTGCATTAACTCTGGTATGATTTGATAAAGAACATCCCTCATAGAGCGAAAACTCAAATTATACATCTTATTGTTAATAAATTGCCTTGAATCTAAATACAAAAAGACAAGTTTAAAACCCAAATACCCTAAAAGAAATTGAAAACTAAAATATATTCCCAGCTTACAAATTTGAACAAGGGTTTCCTGCCCATCACAATACCTTTTTAGTCTCTTCGCCATAAATAAGACCAAAATTAACATTATAATAGGAGGATAACTACCCAACAAAAGAAAGATCAATAGAACATTAAATACAGTGCCCCATCCTATTTTTGTTTTTTCGTTAAAAAATAAAAAAACAATTCCAACACACCCCCAAAAAACAAGAGAAAACATATAATGATTATAGTAAAATAACGCAAAATTATACGGATTAAACCCTGCAAAAAACACCAAAAATAAATAATTTTTCAATTTTTTAGGCACATCTAAATAAACACCAACTAAAATTCCCAAGCAAACCAACAGTGCTAATGTACTTATAATCGTCAGCACTGGATAAATATGCCCATCTAAAAATAAAATTGTCGGCAATTGCAGACTATATCTTGCCTCAAAAAAACCTGAAGTCAAAGAAATACCGCTTCTTAAATAACCCCAATCATGGTTTCCCCACCAAAACTGAAATATCATAAAAGACCAGACAACACAAGATATTCCCCAACCTATTAAAAAGGTTTTGAGATAAAAATCATCTATTATTGCCTGTTTTTTTATCATAAATACTCCTATTAAGAGCATAAACAAAAATCAATACATATCACTCACAAACATCTTTTTACACACAAAAAAGAGCCGGGAAAATCCCGGCTCACACACTCCTGTCAGATATAATAATTATTGTCTGTTAATCAAAACAATTTCAACGCGACGATTTTGTTCACGTCCTGCTGCTGTTGCATTTGAAGCAATTGGATTTGAAGATCCGTAACCGTTAGAAACGATTCTGTTTCCATCAACGCCCTGCAATCTCAAATAATTAGAAATGGAATTTGCACGCATTAAAGAAAGCGAATTGTTTGTTGCCGCACTACCGGTACTATCCGTATAACCATTAACTTGTACCATGGTTTTGTTATATTCCTTAATCACTTTGGCCACAGAATTTAACACCGGCTGAAATCCAGGTTTAATTGTTGCATCATTTGAATCAAATGTAATATTTCCCGGCATAATTAAATAAATCTGCCCTTGATATTCTTTAACCTGAACACCTGTATTTAACAATTCTTCACGCAATTTTTTTGCTTGAATATCCATATAAGCACCTGTACCTGCACCCAAAGCCGCTCCAGAAGCTGCACCAATTAAAGCACCTTTTTTACCACCAACCAATGCACCTATTCCGGCACCGGCAGCAGCACCAATTCCCGTACCCCATGCTGTTTTAGAAACTTGGTTCTCACCACTATAAGGATTTGTTGCACATGCAGAAAGCAAAGAAATAGCAACCAAGCTGCAAATAAAAGATTTTTTCATCGTCTTTCCCCCACTAAAATTACATCTACAAAGCTTATAACAAATATTGCTTAAAATAAATTTAATGTCTATGCCATTTTCTTGCCACATAATAAACAATGAGCAAGAAGTACAATCCACCCAATCCCCATATCAAATAATCCTTAAGCTCGCGCCCACTGATAGCTCTGGTAATTTGGCTTACATTTAACGCACTTCCCGTAACTTCAATATCATCAACCGGAACTTCATGCAGCAAATTAACCACATATTGATAATCGGGATTCAAAAAATCAAAATTAAGCACCAGATCGTCACCATAAGGAACAATCTCCGCACTAATAGAAGAAGTTGTTTCCTCATTATCCAAATTAAAATGCTGAACTTTAGCTTTTTTAGGCACTTTTATGCGAATTGGATCATGCCCGATACGTGAAACGTCTGCCCCGGAAAGCGCCTGTTCTCCCTGGTTATAAAGATAAACCTTTGTCAAATATAAATCCTGATACTTTTTCCCCATCACATCAACGGTATAGTTATTAGAATTTGCAGAAGAAATCAGCTTAGTTGTCACTGTATCATATCTTAAAATCGGTCGACTGATATAAAATTGATAATAACCCAACGCCATTGCTGAAACAGCCAAAATAAAAGCACCTTCCGGACTGGTCCAAAAATTCCATATACTCTTCAAAATATCCCTAATTTTTCGCCGTTCTTTTACTTCTTGAATCTCTCTTTTAACAAACATAGCCATATCCTCCTTGCGAATATATAACCACCTTTTGAAGGATTTAAACAAGACAAACAAAAAAGCCGCCCAAAAGGACGGCCTTCAAAATCATTTTTTAATTAAGCATTAGCTTCTACACTATTTCTTGAACGTTTTCTTACCAACGGATCCAAGATTTTCTTTCTCAAACGCAAAGACTTCGGGGTAACTTCCAAAAGTTCATCTTGTTGAATATAAGAAAGTGCCTGCTCAAGTGAAAGTTTTCTCGGCGGGATAAGATCAATAGCTTCATCTTTACCGGCAGCACGAATATTAGTTAATTGCTTAGACTTTGTCGGATTAACTTCCAAATCGTTAGATTTTGTATGTTCTCCGATAATCATACCCACATAAACCGGACTGTTATGTTCAATAAACATCGGGCCTCTGTCTTGCAATTTCCACAAAGAATAAGCAATAGCCACACCATCTTCACTTGAAATCAATACACCGTTACGATGACTATCTATTTCTCCTTTATAAGGTTCATAGTCAAAAAAGATACGGTTCATCACACCAGTTCCGCGCGTATCTGTCAAAAATTCCGAATGATATCCGATAAGTCCTCTGGATGGTGCATGGAAAATCAAACGTGTTTTATTACCAACTTGCGAAGGAATCATTTCCAAAAGCTCGGCTTTACGCTGACTCAACTTTTCAACCACCGTACCCGAAAACTCATCATCAACATCAACCACAACTTCTTCCACTGGCTCCAAAATGTTACCATTCTCATCTTTATGAAACAGCACTCTCGGACGAGAAATAGAAAGTTCAAAACCTTCACGACGCATTGTTTCAATCAAAACGCCTAATTGCAATTCACCACGACCGGCAACTTCAAAAGCATCTGTTGTATCAGTACGGGAAATTTTTAATGCTATATTACATTCAGCTTCTTTTTGCAATCTGTCCCAAATCATACGAGAGGTAACTTTGTCACCCTCACGACCGGCAAGTGGAGAATCATTAACACAAAATGTCATAGCCAATGTCGGCGGGTCAATCGGCTGTGCTTCAATAAATTCCGTTACTTCTGGTGCGCAAATTGTATCAGCCACTGTTCCTTTAACCACACCGGCCACTGCAACAATATCACCGGCATGAGCTTCTGTTAAGGCAACTCTTTCCAAGCCTTTATAAGCCATAATTTTGGTAATACGTGTACGTTCTACTTCACCATCTTTATTAATAACTTTAACAGCATCATTAACCTTCAACGTACCTGTATGGATTTTTCCGGTCAAAATACGACCGACAAACTTATCTGCTTCCAAGGTTGTTGCCAACATTGTGAACGGCTTACTCAAATCACATTCCGGTTCCGGAACATAAGAGAGAATAAGTTCAAACAGCGGTGTTAAATCTTTCTTTTCATCTGTTAATTCCTTAACCGCCCAACCATTACGACCGGAAGCGTAAAGTACCGGAAAATCAAGCTGTTCATCATTAGCATCAAGGCTGACAAACAAATCAAAGACTTCATTTAATACCTCATCCGGACGAGCATCAGCTTTATCTGCTTTGTTGATAACGACAATCGGTTTTAAACCAATCTTTAAGGCTTTACCCAAAACAAACTTCGTTTGTGGCATCGGTCCTTCAGATGAATCAACCAACAATACAACACCATCAACCATAGAAAGAATACGCTCAACCTCACCACCAAAGTCAGCGTGTCCCGGGGTATCAACAATATTGATATTCGTACCATGCCAAGAAACCGACGTACATTTAGAAAGAATAGTAATTCCGCGTTCACGTTCCAAATCATTACTATCCATCACACATTCGGCAACTTTTTGATTATCTCTAAAAGTTCCACTCTGACGCAATAAACCGTCTACCAATGTCGTCTTGCCGTGGTCAACGTGGGCAATAATGGCAATATTTCTAATACTCATCTTTTGTTTTATCCTCAAAAAATGCCTCTAAATCAATATTAAAGGCAAAAAATCATCATTAAAATTTACCCTTTTATAACAAAAAAATTTTAAATAGCAAGTACTTATGGCAAAAAATCTTTCTCATTTATTCATTTACATATTTTGCAGTAAGATATTAAAAATACGCCCAATTACAATTGTCATTCGTTTGCTTTCGTTTAACATATGCAACAAAGATACTTTTTCTTTTTCATCAATCATTTGTGTATTAGTAAATCTTTCAGCTACTGTCTTTTTTGAAGAAAACAACGTTGTACTATATTCCATTTGACCTTCTGGTAGTTTAAATCCCATAATTTCAAGCATTGTTAAAAACATATCTGTTTGATTAAAAGTCCTATTTGTATCAAGATTCTCAATCAAATTCTCCGGCAAATTAAAAAATGCATTATACAATGGCACATTATCTTTGTTTTTTGTCATTGGCTTTGCATGATCAGCCAAAATAATCAAACTTGTATTTTCATAAAAATCTTGTTTTTTAAACCAAGCTATAAAATTATTAAGATTCGTAATGTTTTCAGTTTTTATATTCTCAAAATCACTCTCCGAAGGATTCCTTCCATCATGCAAATCAACTGTAAACATCACTGCAAAAAATGGTTTTTTCTTATCTAACTCTTCTATTTTTCTCTCAAAAAAACTAAAAGTAACTTTATCTTCAACGCCCCACCACAAAGCATCCTCTTCTTTTAAAATTTTGCTAAATCGACATCCTCTGAGATTTCCTATACAATCCTTAAATTTATTTTTAGATAACCCAATGATATTTTCTTCGCTAAATCCGATATTTTTTAAAAAACCAAGGGTATCAGAAAATTCAATATCCCCACCTTTAACAAAAATCATCTGATAATCTTTATCCTTTATAATTTGACTAATCGTACGATGATTTTTTGTATAATAACTCGGTATAACGCCGCTAAACGAGGATATTAACGCAACTTTTGTAAAATCCTGCTCAACACCTTCCTTAAAATAAGAAAAAATAACGGCATCCTCATCATTAACATTATATTCCTTACCATTATAAACAATCGAACTAAAATCCCTATTAAAAGACTCTACATAAACAACAATTAAATTTCTTTTTGTTTGTTCATCAAACTCAAAATCATATGAATTCAGAGTTTGTGCTAATCCTTTATAAGAAGAAAATAATAAAGGTTGACAATACAAACAACTCATCCAAAAAATCGGATAAAATAATATCAATAAACCCAAAATATATTTTGCCTCATATCGTCGGCAAAGATTAATTAAATAACTCAAAAACACTATACTACATAAAATAAATAAATATATTGATTGTAAAGATATATAATGGGATAATACCTCCCAAACCAGATATTCAAGCCCGCATAAACCAATAACAAACCAACCAACCGGATAATAACATTCATTCTCTTTATAAAATTTTTTGAAAAGCAAAAAAATGGCAACAACAACCAAAATAGAAATAATCAGACTACCAAGAAAAAGTTTAATAGCATACACCATCCCAATTTTGTTAAGACACATAGGGCATGCAAATTGCTCTAAAGCTGCTAGACTGACTTTTCCCCAAAAAAGACGTCCTCCCACACATAACACCATACAGAAGACATAAAAAAATAGTATTACCCCATTACATCCCCACAAAATTTTATGTATAGTTTTCATCTCTGTAGTTCCCTCTTTACAATTTCAAAATAATTCCAACCACTGCCGAAAGTAAAATATAAAATATCGGACTTTTCTTATAAAAATAAATCAAAATCAAAAATCCCACCATTATCGCAAATGAAAAATAATCCGTAATGCTAAGCTTAAATAGTTCTATTCCCGCCTGCAATATCAGGGCAATACCCGCCGGCCGCACAGCTGTCATAATATCCTCAACCAAAATATTTTCCGCATATCGACTAAGCAGTTTAGATACAATAATCACAATAATCAAAGAGGGTAAAGCCAAACCGAACGTTGCCGTAATTCCCCCAAAGACACCCGCCGTCTTAAAACCGGCATAGGTTGCCATATTTATGCCGATAGGCCCCGGGGTAGATTGTGAAACAGCAATCATATCCATTAGCTCTTGCGCCGTAAACCAATCAAATTTTTTAGTCAATTCAAACAAAAACGGAATGGTAACCAGACCACCACCAACAGCAAACAACCCTATTTTAAAAAATTCAAAAAACAAAACACCAAAAATCATTTGAATTTCCTCTTCAAAAAGGTTGCTCCTCCCACCAAAGATGCGAGCAAAATTGCCATAATAGGTGAAATATGAAAACTAAACAGAACTGAAAGAATACCGAAAAATATAATTTTTTGATACAAAGTAACGGCATTTCTTCTAAATAGTTTATAAACCTCGTTAAAAACCAACGCCACCACCCCGATACGAATACCTGCAAACACATGCGAAATAATCTGGTTTCCCGTCATCATCTGCAACAACCCGGCTAATATTGTAATCACAATCAAAGATGGCAAAATAATTGCAAAAGTTGCCAAGCAAGCACCCAAAACACCTTTAATTTTATACCCTGTAAAGGTTGCCACATTAACGGCAATAATTCCCGGTGTGCATTGTCCGATAGCATAATAGTTCATCAGTTCTTCTTCGTTGATATACTTTCCTTTTTCAATAAGTTCGCGCCTAAAAAAAGGAATCATTGCCGCCCCTCCGCCAAATGTAAACAGGCCGATTTTAAAGAAACAACCAAAAATTTTCATGTATTCAGACATTGATATTCGCTCTCCGATGTTTATATCACACAAGCTATAACACAAAAAGTTAATATAAGGTTTTTTTATGATAATCGGTTCCATAAAAGAAAGAGAACATTCAGAAACACGTGCCGCGCTCACCCCTATTGTGGTGCAAAAGCTAGTTGCCATGGGACACACTGTTGTCCTCGAAAAGCACATTGGCAAATTATCCGGTTACACCGATAGTGAATATATAAAATCAGGTACACAAATATTAAATTCCGCTCAAGAAGTATACTCCAAAGCCCAAATCATCTTACAAATTCTTCCCCCACCACCCTCTCTTACAAAAAATCTAACTTCAAAACAGATTCTCATTGCTGATTTTAATGAAATCACTTCATCAAAATATTCCACCAAAGCAAAAATACTGCGTTTAGAGAGAGTTCCTCGCACTTCTGTTGCCCAAAGCATAGATATTTTAAGTTCGCAAAGTACCGTTCGCGGCTACATGGGGGCATTATACGCTTTATATCACGCCGAACGCATAGCCCCACAGATAATGACCGCAGCCGCATCTCTAAAAGCTGCCTCGGCATTAGTCGTTGGTGCAAGTTTAACCGGATTGCAAGCTTCATCCTACTTAAAAAAGGCCGGTTGCCGTGTAACCTTATCAGATATAAACCCGCAAAACAAAGACCTGGCCGCTTCCGTCGGTGCAAATTTCAGCTCTGCATCCTCTTTTGATGAAATAACCGCCCTCTTAAAAAACAAAGATTTCATCTTTACAGCCGCTTCAACATCAAAAAAATCCCTCTCCATCATCACAAGAGAAATGTTTCCGTTTATTAAACCCCACACCGTTGTCATAGACACAACAGCAACCAATATTGATATAAAAGAAAACGTCTCAAATCATCATTTTTATTTTCATCGCAACCGCTATTTTGAACGCCTCGCTCCGCAAACAGCCACAGAACTTTGGGCAAATAATATGTTGCACCTTCTTCAAATAATCTCCCCTGAAAATCATCTTAATTTAACAGATAACCGCATCATCCCGATGCTATTATAAAGGAGAAAATTAATGTACCTGTCGGATATATTTTTACTTTCATGTTTTATTGGCTATTTTGCTATATGGCACGTCACTCCAACCTTATATTCCGTATTGATGAGTGTTACCAACGCTATATCAGGTATCGTTATTCTCGGTGCTTTTGAAGCTTTTAACCAAGTAACAGCCTCTTACGAACCCTACTTGCTTTATATCGCAATATTCTTTGCCTCACTAAATATCTTCGGTGGATTCCATATTTCCTTAAGAATGCTTCATATGTTCAAATTGAAAGTCAAAAAAAATGATTAACACCCTTGCTCCGCTGATTTACGCACTTTTTATCCTCTCTATAAATGCTCTTTCCGAACCCAAAAAAGCTTACAAAGGCAACCTGATTGCCATATTTGCTATGATATTGACATTATGTGTCGGTATTTACCACATTCCAAGCAAACATTTAATTTCCGCCTTGTCCACCCTGCTGTTAGGAGCAATTATTGGCATAACTCTCGCCTATAAAATAAAAATATCTGCCTTACCGCAGATGGTCGCTCTGTTAAACGGTTTTGGGGGGCTGGCTGCAGGCATTATCGGTATAGCTGAATATAACGGAGACAATCATTCTTTATGGCTCGTATTAACAATAATCAGCATTGGACTTTTTACTTTTGGAGGCTCGCTTGCCGCATTCTTAAAACTCGCTGGATTCTACCTTAAAACAGATATTAAATTCACACGCCATATTTACCTGATATTACTGGTGCTATCAATCATCAGCTGTTTTTATGCTCATTCAACCAATTTAGAATATCTTACCGGTTTTGCCATACTGATAACTTCATTTGGCTTTTTCTTTATCTTGTCTATCGGTTCTGCCGATATGTCAATTATCATATCTGTCCTAAATTCATTCTCCGGTTGGAGCACGGTAGCCGTCGGATTTAGCCTCACAAATCCTTTAATGATAATAACCGGAACAATCATCGGTGCCAGTGGCACAATTCTCTCTTACACTATGACCAAGGCTATGCATCGTAATTTCTTAAAGATTATATCAAACCCTGTCAGTACCACACCTCAGCTATCAGAAAACAAAGAACAAACCATCCGTCAAGGAACACCTCAAGACGCCGCCTTCTTGTTAGAAAATGCCGAAAAAGTTATCATTGTTCCGGGTTATGGTATGGCCGTATCAAATGCACAAAATGAGCTAGCCGATATGGTAAAGATACTAAAAGAAAAATATTCAGTTGATGTTAAGTTTGCCATTCATCCGGTTGCCGGAAGGATGCCTGGACACATGAACGTTCTGCTAGCAGAAGCTGACATAAATCCGGATATCGTATTTGAATTAAAAGACATCAACCATGAATTTGCCACCACCGACGTTGTTTATGTTATCGGTGCAAACGATATAACAAATCCCCTAGCAAAAACAAAAAAAGACAGTCCTATCTATCAAATGCCGATTTTAGAGGTCGAAAAGGCTAAAAAGATTTTATTTGTAAAACGCAGCCTCTCCAGCGGTTACGCCGGCATAGATAATCCCTTATTTTATGCTCAAAACACTCTTATGTTGTTAGGTGATGCCAAAACCGTTACCCAACAAATAGTAACAGATTTAGAAAAAGATTAACCTTATTTCTTCAAAAAAGACATTCCGGCAAGATATGTATTAAAGAGTATCTTCACCACATACTTTTTCTCAAGTCTGACAAATTCCTTTTCGGTTGTCAGCAAAGAACTGAGAGAAAATATTGTCGTAAATAAAACTTCCGTAGAAACAATCCGCTCCTTATCGGAAATTTTCACAAAAAGCTTATGAACATTATGCTCCAAAAGCTGAACAATTTTTATAATGCGCCGCAAATAAAACGGCTCATAATTAATAGAAGTACTTGTAAAATGAAATCTATACAGAGCAAACCACAAACTTTTATTTTCCAAGACAAATTCAACAAATTTATCCAACAGCTGATTTAAATTTCTATAAGCATCAGAGCCAAATTCAACCAATCTAAGTTTTTCATATAATTCATCCAAAGTCTGGCAATTTTCCCACATAAAGAGATTATCCATACTCTTAAACTGATTATAAATCGTACCAACGGAATAACCCGAATAATCCGCCAATTTTCTTGCTGTTAAAAATTCTGAGCCTTTATTTTTAAGCAGTTCTCTGGCCTTAACAACCAAATCCAGTTTAATTTCCTCTTTAGGTTTCAACATTGTACTCTGCCTTATTTTATTTTAATTTATCGGTAGATTATCAGTATTTAAAACAGTGTTCAAGTATTTTTTATAAAAAATTTAACTATTTTTGATTAAATATAAAAGCATAAATCTAATATTAAAAAGGACTTGAAAACATGGCTAAAGTAGGGTTTTGTGCCGTATCAGGCAGCGGAATGAGTGCTCTTGCACAGGTATTAAAATATAAAGGAAACGACATTTACGGCTCTGACCGTAGTTTTGATCAAGGCAAAGATCAAAAAAACAAAGCAGCCTTAACCGATATCGGTATAAAAATTTTCCCACAAGACGGTTCCATGTTAGATAAAGATTTCTCTGTTCTCTATGCCTCAACTGCCGTTGAAGACACTATCCCTGATATTAAACGCGCCAAAGAATTAAACATTCCCATTAAGCATCGTTCTGATTTATTAGCCGAAATTTTTGCCTCTTACAAATACAATATCGCTGTTGGCGGAACAAGTGGCAAATCAACCCTAACCGCCATGATTGGTTACATTTTGGATAGAGCCGAAAAAAATCCTTTAGTCATCAACGGGGCTTTGTTAAAAAATTACGAAAATCAAAAAGGTATCCCTAATGTCATCTTAAACAATGGGGATTATTGTGTCATAGAAGCCGACGAAAGCGACGGCTCTATAGAAAAATACACCCCTTATATTTCTGTTGTTAATAACATCACTCTCGATCACAAATCAATAGAAGAATTGCAAGAATTATTCGGTAATTTTGTGAAAAGAGCCACTTTTGGTGCCATCATCAACAAAGATTGTGTTAACAGCAAAGCTATTCAAAACCTAAATTCACACACCTTAACTTTCAGCATAAAAGATCCTTCAGCTGATTTTTATGCCGAAAAAATAACCCCTGTTACCGATGGCACATTATACACCTTTCAAGGCTCAGAATATAAATTAAAACTAATCGGCGCATTTAATGTCGCCAATGCCATGTGTGCCGTAGCTTGTTGTTCTTTACTGGGAGTTTCTCCTCAAGATGCCTGCCGCATATTAGAAAATTTTCTGGGAACCAAACGACGTCTGGAGGTATTAGGCTCCACCAACAACATCACCATTATTGATGACTTTGCTCACAACCCGGATAAAGTAGCAGCCTCCATGTCCGCCCTAAAAAGCTATGCCGGGCGCATAATCATTATGTTCCAACCGCACGGTTTTTCACCTATGCGCTTAATGGGCAAAGAAATAATGGATTCTTTTGTAGAGTACATGTCTTCTAACGACATATTGATGTTGCCCGAAATATTCTTTGCCGGCGGCACCGTAAAACGCGACATATCTTCATTAGACCTGGTCAACTACGCAAAACGTCACAACTGCGACGCACGTTACTTTGCCACTCGTGACGAATTAAAGCAAAAAATTTTAGAAATTGCCCAACCAAACGACCGTATTGTTTTAATGGGAGCAAGAGATAATTCCATTACTGATATGGGATTTGAGATATTGGAGAAATTAAAATGAGTTTCTTAAAAAAAGGCGACAAAATTGGGATTATAGCCCCTTCCGTTGGTTTGAAGGACAAAGACATCAATCCCTCACTGAACTATTTCAAAAAATTAAAATTGATTCCTGTTTTGGCAAGCAATCTTCAATCCGAATATCGCTATATGGCCGGAACGGATAATGAGCGCGCAGAAGTCATCACTTCTTTATTTCAAGATAAAGACATTAAGGCTCTGTTCTGCCTGCGTGGTGGTGCCGGTGCCACTCGTATGTTACCGTACTTAAATTATAACATAATCAAAAAAAATCCCAAACCGGTTATAGGTTTAAGCGATTCCACCGCCTTGCAAAATGCCCTTATAGCCAAAGCAAACATTCCATCTTTTACCGGCTTTTTGCCTATTTACGACTTAAATAACAAAAATATAGATAAAACCATCGATTCTTCCTTAAAAAACGCTCTCTTTGAAGACAAACATCAAATTGCATCCGGCAAATGCCAAACTCCCGGCACGACCGAAGGCGAAATCATCGGTGGTTGTTTAAGCGTATTTTTATACCTCTGCGGCACACCCTATCTTCCTGATTTAAGCAATAAAATATTATTATTGGAAGATACCGACGAAAAAACTTACAAAGTTGACCTTATGCTCTCTCAAATCAAGCAGCAAAAAGGCTTCAACAAACTAAAAGGCATCATTATCGGAAAATTCAGCGATTGTCCGCAGATAGATAAAGAAGACGGCACTATCGAAGATTGTATTAAAGATTTCACCAAAGACTTATCCGTTCCCATCATAACAGACTTTGCTTACGGACACATTCCGTCCCGTCACCTCATTCCGTTGGGAATAAAAGTTAAAATGTGTGCCAATAAAAACAAATGCATTCTCACTTGGTGAAGTAATCAATCAGAAAATTAATATTATGCATATTAAGTTTATCAACAAGACGCAGATATTTTTCAACCAACACCCATCCCCCGTTATTAAAAACGAGGATAATTGAACATACAAATATATTTGCTCCCGGTAAAAACATCCAACAAAACGGAAAACCGACTTCTTGAAAGTCTGGTTGCTCACCATGAATCTGTACCATCACACTTTCCACATGATAAGCAAAGAAATATCCCAAAATTCCATTTATCCAATAACCCTCAGGTATTTTATTTGAAAAAAATGTTATTCCCAAAATCATAAAGAAAAGAAATAGCGGAAAAAAGTAAGGCGCAATAACAATCAACCAGTTACCCTTACCCTTAAAGCCCATCGCTCCACCGGACTCATCCCAGTTAAGATGAATATGAACAACCTTATGCAAGGTCAAAAGTGCAAAAAAGATATGTGTAAATTCATGTGCTAATATCTGCATAGAAACATTAGAATTAGCTCTGGCAAAAAATTTAAACGCAAAATAGGCAAACGCCCCGCCTAAAAAAACAAAAAAGCGCATATTAGCCAACGGCAAATAGTCAAAAGCCTTTATCAAAGCCGGCAAAGCAACCACTGCCAACAGAGCAACCGGCCATTTAAATAAACCTAAAATAAAATCCAATATGCGTGACATTTTTACCTCATCAATACCGCTAAGATTAAACTCTCTATTTATTTTTTCAAATAAAAATTTTCTTTACTGGAAAACCTAAAAACAATCATTATATAAAAAGCACTCAAAACAGAGAAGAACACAAATATCAAAGAAAGGATATCATCATGGAACAAAAAGAAGATATGAGCGCTTGTTGTTGCGAGTGCTGTCATTGCAAAAAAATATTTATGCTGGTTGTTTTAATACTCTTATCCTTCATCGCCGGCATTATGGTAGGAAATTGCCAAAGCCAATACCCTTATGGCATGTACTATGCCCCGCAAATAGTGCCATCTCACGCAAAAGTAAAACACCTGCACCGCGGTGCCGTACAAAAACCGACCAATATGGATTCCTCTAGTGTCGAACAGCCGTTTCCCAACGCTCAACTCGGCGGTTACATTATAGAAATCGACCAAGCTCAATAAAATTTTCATCTCAAAAAAAGAGGCTTCCTTTCGAAACCTCTTTTTTTCTTAACCTTTTATTTTTCTGTCTTTTAACGCCCGCATAAAACTTTGGTTAAAATCTATCTTTCCTGCTTTTTTATAAGCTAATTTATCACCTGTTGATGCCTTTTCAACAGATTCCTCTAGTCGTTTGACTTTATATTGCTCATACTCCTGATCGTCCATAATATCAAAATTTCTCAAATTAAATATATGCATTGACTTCACATCCCATCCGAAAAAGATAGGCGACCAACTATCTTCACGCGTCGGAACATAAATAGCATCATATTCCCTTTCCATTGCCGTATAATCAAGTCGAACAACATATTCCTCACGACCAAATTCTGTATCCGTACCATAAAACTCACCCAGCATCTTTTTTAATTCTTCATTTGTGCAAACTTGCCCCCGACGATTGAGAATATACTTACGGACCGCATTTTCTTTATCATCATCTTTCTCGCCGACATAAAGAATACGACAACCCTCTTTAGGTACAATATGCCATCTCGGCAATCCCTTTTTCTTATCCATAAAAGAGCCCCACCCTTGTTCGCTAAGCCAATTTTCCCAATCTGTCTTACCGTTATCCATAACTGGAGAAGCCCACAAACCACCGCTTGCTTTTGATGGATTATTAGAGCCTTTAGAAGAATACCTTGAATAATTTTGTATAAAATCAAAATTCTGTTGCGATGGCCTTTCTTTACCCGTATACACAAAATCAATATCCGATAAATCAATCTTTTTTGTTTTAGGCAGTTCATTCAACTCTTTTGCCACAATAGCGCTATGCTCTTTTGCATTTAAAAACCACTCAGCTTGATAACCCACATTTTTGCGTTTTTGATAAATTTCTCGCAAAGATTTATCTTTATTTTTTTCCGCTTCCTCTAAAACGCCATAAAGAACATTTCTTTTAGCATCTATTAATTCTGAATTTCTTTCTCCATAACCGAACAAAAGAATATTACTGAATTGAAATCTTTCCATCTGTTTATCAAAAGTCAGCAAATTTTCGGCAATCGTATCCCAATAGTGTTCAAGCTTAGGTTTACTAAAATAATCAAAAAGAACCTTAAAAGCACTCCTTAAATCACCGGAAGCTGCATATTTAGGATCATACCCAAGTCCGTTGGGCAATTTTTTATCTTCAATTTCAGCTTGTTTACAACGAGCATCAGCAGCCTTATGCATAACCGCAAAACCTTTTTCCAATAACTTCGGCTGATTCTTTATACAGCGTGATATACTATAAGCACATCCCGGCACATCAAACAAATATCTGTCATAGATATCAAGCGCAGTACTTCTTGTTTCTATATGATTGCTGATAAACGTTTCAATATTCTGTGATAATGCCTTTCTTTCTTCTTTGATATCTGCACTGTTTAAAAGCATTTCCGCGCATTTCTCATAAGCCAGCATAACATCTTTTGCTTCTTTTTGCCGAAAAACCCTGCCTGTGTTATATTCTTCAATACCAAGACTTGCGATAAATTTTGCCTCATCCAAAGACGGCTCTTTATCTTCAATAAAATCCCGCATCAGTGCCAATTTATCAACCGCCGTTATTCGACTGACCATTGCGTGCCTGGCATATGGAAAAAATGTCTCTATCGCTTTTTCCAAAGCACAATGTTTATCCCAAGAACTGCTCTCCGGAGATATTTCTTTATGGTACACTTCCATCAATTCTTTAAGCATAAATTTCCCCTCATCCGCTTATCAAATATAGAAAAGCATACCATATTTTCGGTATTAAGTCAATTTAAAATATTAGGCTAGAACCTCAATAAAACCTTTATATCGCTCGGCATATTGCCCTTCATATTTACCGGCAATTTCGGTCAAAGACTTTTGCTCTTTAAAACGACTAACCACCGTTTCATCTGCCTTAACCGTCAAAACCTCCGAAGTTTCATCATAAGAAATATCCAAATGAATAGTCTGCGCTTTTAACGGAAAGGCTTTAATTTCATCATAATAAGCCTTTGCCAATTTAAACTTTACCTCTGTTTCGCCGTTCATAAAACGATTTATCGTTACTTGCCGAACAAACTCCATAATCAAAATCGGTGAAAAGGGAACATTATCCTGCGTCATCAAAACCTCTCTACTTTAAAGTATTACCCTTAAAATAGTTAATTCCCATAGCGCATTTTACTTCATCAAGTGTCTGTGCCGCTACTGCTTCAGCTTTTTCGCTACCGATTTTAAGCATATTAAATACTTCACCTAAATCTTTTGCATATTCTTCACGTCTAACGCGAATTGGTTCAAGTTCAGCTTGCAAAATTGCCGTCAAAAACTTCTTAACCGTACCGTCACCAAGTCCACCTCTGCGATAATGTGCTTTAAGTTCATCAAGATTGGCATAATCCGGCAAAAATTCTGCGAAATGCTCATCTTTGCAAAAGGCATCCAAATAAGTAAACACCGCATTATTTTCGGTATGTCCCGGGTCTTCCACATGCAAATGCGTCGGGTCGGTAAACATACTCTGCACTTTTTTCTTAATCTCACTTGCCGTATCAGCCAAATAGATACAGTTTCCGAGAGATTTACTCATTTTCGCTGCCCCGTCAAGTCCGGGAAGTCTGGAACAAAGAGCATTATCCGGCAACACGGCTTCCGGCTCAACCAACACCTCTTTATAGGTTGTATTAAAAGAACGGACAATTTCTCTGGCCTGTTCAATCATCGGCAACTGGTCTTCTCCCACCGGCACCAAATTAGCCTTAAAAGCTGTAATATCTGCCGCCTGACTAATCGGATAACAGAAAAATCCGGTCGGAATACTTTGCTTAAAACCACGCATTTGAATTTCGTTTTTAACTGTCGGATTACGTTGCAAACGCGAAACCGTTACCAAATTCATATAATAAAAAGAAAGTTCGCAAAGTTCAGGTATCTGTGATTGAATAAAAATCGTAGATCTTTTCGGGTCCAATCCAGCAGAAAGATAATCCAATGCCACATTAGAAATATTATTACGGACCTTATTAATATCATCGGCATTATCGGTCAAAGCCTGAGCATCGGCAATCATAATAAAGATTTTATCATATTGTCCGCTGTTTTGCATTTGCACACGACGTTTCAACGAGCCGACATAATGTCCCAAATGAAGCTTTCCGGTTGGTCTGTCACCGGTTAAAATAACATCTTGCATATTAAACCCCTTTAATCAAAAATTTAGCCAAGTTTAGGCAAAAGATTTTTCCTTGTCAAGGCTTCCCTTAATGTCCGCTTCATTTAAACACAAAAAAAGAAGAGAAATTTCTCACCGCCTACGGTAATAATCTCTCTTCTTCCCAATATCCGAAATACTGTTAATCTGTGCACCTACTTTAGCAATACTTTGTGCTTTCGCTTATACCGATTTCGTAAACTAACTTTTTTAAGATAACCCGTTATCCGTTAAAATCGTAAATCTGACGTATCTCCAATCTTGCCATTCTTGCACGTTCAGTACACTCAATATTTCAAAGAACGCTTTGTACATACGTATATACCAATAATCAATATCTAATACAGTCATAGCACATTGATTTATTTTTACAACCATTTTTTAATTATTTGATACGCAGGCAAAAAGTTGATTTAACACTTGTATTTATCAAAACACCGGCTAAAATTTTCATATAAGATTTATGCGGAGGTAAAAATGGCAAAAATCGGCATTATCGGTACGGGTGTATTTGGCACAGCTTTAGCTTTAACGGCAGTACGCGCCCAAAATGAAGTTTTATGTTGGGATAGAAAAAAAGAAATCACAGATTCTATCAATCAGTTTCATACAAACAAACTAAGCCTACCGGATATCTCCCTTCCCGAGCAGATTAAAGCCACCGCAAACCTTAAAGACATCTTTGACTTTACCAATGTCGTTCTTCTAACTACCACTGCCCAAGCAACTCGTGAAATTCTTCAAAAAATCAAGCCCTATCTTTCAAAAGATACCATCATTGTTTTCTGCGCCAAAGGTATAGAAGCCGCAAGCGGTAAACTCCTTTCCGAAATTGCAGAAGAAGAAATCCCCGGCACCACCATTGCTGTCTTATCCGGCCCTGGTTTTGCACTTGATATTGCGCAAAAAAGATTTGTTTCCGTCACTATCGGCTGCCAGAACAAAGACATTGCCAAACAGCTGACTCAACTCTTGGGAACACCGTATTTTCGTCCTTATATGACCACCGATATTATCGCCCCGCAAATCGGCGGCAGCATCAAAAACGTCATAGCCATCGCTTCCGGCATTGTTGAAGGCGCCTCGTTTGGCGATGGCGCGCGTGCCGCTTTAATCACTCGCGGACTATCAGAAATCGCCCGCTTATCAAAAGCATTAGGCGGTGATTTGCAAACCATCATGGGCATGTGCGGACTAGGTGACTTGGTAATGACCGCCAGTTGCATACAATCCCGTAACTTCAGCTTTGGCAAAGAAATCGGCATTTACGGTTCAGCCGAAAAGCCCCTAAAAGAAAACACCCGCACCGTTGAAGGAATATACACCACCAAAGCCGTTGTCAAAAGAGCCAAAGATTTAGGCATAGAAATGCCGATATGCGAGGCCGTTAATCATATTTTATATCATGGTGTTTCTCTAAAAGACGGCTTAAACGAATTGCTTTCTCGTCCCTACAAGTCTGAAGGCATTTAATTTTTCCCACAAAAAAACCGACTATTCAGTCGGTTTCTCTGTTTCATTAGGATACGGGTAAGATTCGAGCCATCTCAAAGCAAATTTATCATGAATTTCTTTTGCTTTTTGTATCACATCGTCTCTGCTTAAACGCTTTTGACTAACTTGTTTTAGCAAATCCATGAGAGCATCATCTTTGGCTTTTTCAGAAAACACCGGCAAAGATTTCAGTGTTTTCCCTGCTTTCTCCACCGATTTGGGATCCTTTGTTAAAAGCGGATGATACACCGGCAATCCCCGTCCTTCATAAAGACTTCGATAAGCGCAAGATGGTGGTAAAAGTCCCAAATCATTTTCAAGTAACTCCAACGATACTTTTTTACAGTCACCTTTCGCTACCTCAAATCGCTCCTCATAGCAAGAACACAACCCTTTATTCAAATCAAAATAATGACAAATGTGGTTAGAAAAATGTATAAGACCGTCTCCGGAATATTTACACATACAGCACTTTCCACATTTTAAGCAAATTTTCTCCCATTCCTCACTTGTGAGCTCCGAGAGAGGTTTTTCATAAAAATCCATACACACAATATTTAATCAGATGAGAACTTTGTAATCAAAAATCATCTAATTTTCAAGCATTTTAAATAAAAAATCTTTTTCCGAGCTAAAATTCTTATAACAATTAGCTCTTATCATCTAATTGCTTTAATCTTTTCACCACTGTTTCAGCAAAAACCCGAAGAGGATTAGAAAGTAATCGCGGTTTCAAATCTTTCGGCTCAATTTTCATATTGCAAGCCATATTAACAAATTCATCAAAATCAATTGCATATTTAGGACACAACAAATGTGCCAAATTCAAACAATCGTATCTGATTGTTTGATCAATATATAAACCTCTGCAACTAACCGCTGTTGGAATTTTTGCACTTGCCGTTTCACATGCGGAATAAGAATCCATTGTATGCACCGCCAAAGTATTGCCAAAGCCCAAAACCCCCGGATAAATATTGCCCAATTTTTGAAGTTTCTTAAATTCTTCCTCATGCGGACCGGAATAAATACGCCAAGCAGACGGAGCATAATCTTCTTTAATTTGAGCAATTCTTTTGCAATTCTGAAAAACAATACACTCATGCCCCATAGCTTTTTCATAAAGATAATCGGTAACAGAACTCGGCGTTCTTGGACCATTAACAAACACTACACCATAACCGCAAGCAGCTAATTTTTCTGCATCATTAAATAACTTCTGCGCATAGTTAATATCAAAGACAATTTCAGAGCCTTCAACACGCCCACCTAAACAAAAAACAACTTTTTTAGAACTTTTAGTAAATTTTTCCAATTTACTGATAATTTTTGTTAAATCCTTATCTTTCTTATATTTTTTTACAGCGCCTTGCAATTCATTACTCTTTTCAACAACCGCCTCTGCTGTAAAATTATGAATTGTCCCCATTGTAATCAAAACTTTTTTACGCAGATTTTTATTACGAATAAGTCTAATTCTTAAGGCAAACGTCATCAAATGTTTAGGAATATTAATCAAATCAACATATCTGTATTTATAATATCTGGAAGAAAGAACAACCGTCATAACTTTACCCAGATTATGCTTTTTATAATATTCCTTAACTGCACGACAAAGCACATCAGCATTACGCCCCGGTTCATGTGATTCAGTTGGATTATAAACCGTAATAAACACTTGGGGGACAACCTTTTTATTCCCTAGATACTCATCCAATAAACCAAATAACTTATTTGTAAATTCTTTATAAGATTTAAACTTCGTATAAACCAATGCAGTTCTGACTTCTAAAAAGCTCCGACTTCCATCTGGCAAAACAAACAATTCCTCCGGATCAAATTTTTGCCCGACTAAATTTGATAATGCCCGAAATGCACCTAATATATGGTTCCTGCACCCCACATCCGCCGGTGCCAAAGCAAAAGGAATAATTCTATCTGTTGTCATTAACTGTCCCCAAAAACATTTTTGTCAAAAAGTATTGCATACCACTTAAAAACATGATATAATAAACCTGTAAAAATATCATTAACAACCATAAACCTAAAAAAATTATGAAGGGAATTATTAAAAATATCGCCCTGAGCGATATTCTGATTGCTATTAGCAATCTAGTAATGTTGTCAGCATTCATCCTCTGGATTTGGCTGACAGTGACAGTGTTTTGTGCCCACCCCAACTTCTGGTGGTGGTGCTTATCATCGTTGTTCTTCCTCACCGGAGGAACGGTAATAAGCAACTACGTACACATAAAAATGAAAAAGGCCCTGCGGGAGGGAAAGATACCAATGTATCTTTATTTCATCCCTCAGACAATATGCTCATTTTCACTCTCTCTTTTATCATGGTGGCTTCAGAATATGAACTATATGTTCTTTGAAAAAGAAAGCTTCCGTCTCATAGTAAATTCCCAAGGATTATCACTGGGAATTTTAGCAATCTTAAGTGCCTTTTCTGGAGCACTTTTTACAAAAAAAGAGTTTAGCTCTTAAATAGAAACTCCCTGCGCAAGCAAGGAGTTTTTATTTTTCCATCCGGCGACACTATCAAATCCGTTAGATTAAAATTTTGTCAAAAAGCTTGCATCGTGCTCAAAAATATGATATAATGAACCTGCAAACAAACAATTATTTTGTAATCAACCTAACCTTATCATTATGAAAAAAATTTTGAAAAAGATCGCATTTTGCGACATTGTGAATGCACCTTTCGTTGCGTTCACAGCAATGACGGCAATCGGATGGGCAGTATGCACAGCTAAGTTTTACGAAGTTCATCCCAATTTCTGGGCGTGGAGCATCTCGTCAATTCTAATGCTGATTGTCTTCCTTATTGTAGGAATCTTCCTGCATAAGGACATGAAAGACGAAGACACAGGATACTTCTACGGTATCCCGCAATTCGTAGAAATTGTCGGTGCCTCGATGTTTTTCATCTGGCTCGACAAATTAAATAAGTTTTTTATCAAGAGCAATGACGTAGAGATGGCAATAAACATCTTTACCGGAATATTCATTTGCACCGCCGCAATCTTGGTAGTGTCAATGATAATCAATGTAATCTTTGTAATCTTTGATAATTAACATAAAGTTAGCCCTTTTAGCCTCACCGCTAAAAGGGTTAACTTCTTTAAAAACAATCATCATATTTTTCCTAGAATTTTGTCAAAAAACTTGCATTGTGCCCACCCCAACTTCTGGTGGTGGTGCTTGTCATCGTTGTTCTTCCTCATCGGTGGAACAACATTTGGCAATTATGCACATTATGAATTAAAAAAAGACGACATAGCCCCCATATATATGGTGCGCCTCAATTCTTCCAGCTCGTGGGGACAACACTCCTCGCCTGGTGGATGAAGAATGTCAACGATTTCTTTATTCATAGTGCGCAGATAGCTGAGTTCGAGCCCATCTACGGCTGGACTTTTGCTATAACTGCCGGAGTACTAGTCATCTTTGCGATAATAATCGCATTGCTTGACTAAAAGCATACCCCCCTTTGCTACACAGCTTAGGGGGCTTACTCTTTTAAAAACCAAAAAATTTTAGCCTCAATCTTATGCCTTTACCTCACACAATCAAGCACATAAGGTGTTGCATTTTTATCATTCAAATCTTTGACATTCACCCAAACCGCCCCGTTTGAATCTAGTCCGTCTCCCACGGTCTTTGGCTCACCTTTAATCTCAACATCATACAAGACAGCATTATGTTGCAACACGCCTTTTTCTCCGCTTTCTTTGGTAAAATCAGCAAAAATAACAGACCGGAAACGCTCATTCTCAGCTTTTATAACCTCACACCCCGTCTCTTCCATTATTTCTCTTTTAAGCGTATCAGCAAGACTTTCTCCCAATTCCTGACTTCCACCCGGCAAATCAAAAAGCCCGGTATAAGGACCTCTCGCTTTTTTAATCAGCAAAATTTTACCATCTTTAACAATTCTTCCGTAAACCCCAAAATGTGTTTTTGTAACCTTCGGATTGCGCACCAATATATGCCTAAACCATTTTTCTTGAAATTCCGTATCCTTTTCAATTTCTTCGTCGGTCAAATCAACCCCGTCCGGCACCACAATCAATTTATCATCATCCTCATTTTTACGATGAATAACCCCTATGCAACGCCCTACAAACTCATCCACCGAATCATCAACATGCAAAACATACGCATCCAATTCTTCGCCGTCCCCGGACTCGGTAAACGGCATAAACCCATAATTAACCGGATATTCAAAACCATATTTAGGATGTTTACTTCCTTTCGGTCGATCAATTTTAACTTTAACCACCTGCCCGATATATTTATAAACTGGTGCATTATGCCAAACAACCGGATAATTATCAGCACTCCCCCATGGTTCATATTTCTTTGCCAACCCGTCAAAAGCCTTTTCATCAATCACTAAGGCATCTTTATCATTTTTCGTTCGTTCCAAAATGCGGCGTTTAGCCTCATTTAAATCGCATTCAGTCCTATGAAAAACAACATCATTTGTAATCTTTTTAGCGCACACATAAGCTTTTTCTCTGTCTTTATGTCCCCAAAAACCATAATCCATGATTACATCACCGCCACCCCGAACAATTTTTGCGGCCAATTCCCAAAGAACACCATCAACTTTTTCATAATTTGTATGAAAATCATTATAAGGCATATCTCGCCCATAAAGTTTCACCATAAAATCATCATGTGTCAGTCGCACCGCCGGTATTTTTTCCTCCAGCTGTTTTGCAACCGTCGTCTTACCAAAACCTATAAAACCTGTCATCAAATGAATAGTAGCCATCTTCCCCTCCTAACAACCATTCAATTCTTTTTCTGGGCGATAATCATATATAAGATGATTGATGAAAATACAAAAGATATACTGTTAAAAATAATCATCTGCAAAGAATGCAAATAAACCCCGTATAAAATCCAAGAAAGCATCCCTACATTATAAATAACATAAGTAGGCAAAGCCAATCCTTTAACATCTTTTGTTTTAAGAGTTTGGATAGATTGCGGCAAAAAAACAATTGCTGTGCAAATACCCGCAACATACCCCAAAAGTTCTCCGATGACAGACATATTATTTCCTCCTTTTATACAATTTAGCTATGTGTAGCAAAACATAGATTTGCTGTCAATAAATTTTATTTTCATAAAATTTTTACTATCTTAAAAATAAAATGTGCCAAAATATACTTTAGAATAATAAATTTTGCATAACCTAAAATCAGCAAGAGGGAACATCTATGAGGGAAAAACCAGTATCATCAGCTAAAAAACAAACCGCCGGAAAAAATTCAATGAGAATTATTCCCTCGTCACTACCTTCCGACTTAGAAAAAAGCATCGTAGCACACTCCGGCATCGAGCCAACCCCCACCACAATCAAAAAATTTGCTAATGGTGAAACTTACGTAAACATCCTGGAAGATATGCGAAACAAAGATGTTTTTATTATACACACCTCAGGTGGTGCTATCAATGATAACTTAATGGAAACCTACCTCAAGGCAGATGCCTGCAAACGCATGGGCGCACATAAAGTCATCGTAATCATACCCAACTTCCCTTATGCCAGACAAGACCGCAAAACTGAATTTGGCGAACCCATTTCCGCAAGATTAAACATTTCATTGTTATATACATCAGGTGTTGATGAGGTCATTACTATCGACATACACGCCGCGGCCATGCAAGGTTTCGCCAAATTAATGAATATGACAGAGTTAAGCTCATTAAAAGTAATGACCGATTATTTCAAGAAAAAGAAGTTTAATTTAAAAAATTTATCTGTTGTTTCGCCGGACTTAGGTGGTGTTAAAAGGGCAGACCAATTGGCAAAAGAACTAAAATGCGACAAAGCTATCATTTACAAAGAACGAACCGCTCACAATCAATCAAAAGCAGAGCTTCTCTTAGGTGATGTTAATGGCAAAGATTGTATTATTTATGATGACATAATTGATACAGCCGGGACAATAACCGAAGCCGCCAAAATGTTAAAAAATCACGGCGCCAAACGAATATATATTGCCGCATCACACGGGTTATTTAACGGTCCGGCGATTAAAAGACTTAAAACGAGCCCCATAGAAGAAGTCATTGTGACCAATTCCGAAAGAATGCCTATAACATCTTACAACAAGATTAAACAACTGGATATGGCTGCAGACATAACAAAAATAATGTTTGCCATAAGTTGCTAAAATTCCTTTACCAACTTTATAATCGGTATATCAAATTTCCAAGCCTGTTCCTCTTTGGTTGGTGCAAAATTCATCTTTTCATAAAAAGATAGCGACGGACCGAACTTCATTGTCCACACAACACATTTTGATAAGCCTTGTTTTTTCTTATCTTCGCACAAATAATTAACCAACCTAGAACCAATGTGGCATTTTTGATACTCGGGGTGAACATACAAAGCGTTAATTTCAAAAGCACCCTCTTCAGGATAACTCACATAGGCAAACCCCACAGGTTCGCCGTCATAAACAGCCAACCAACATTCAGCTCTGTGAAGATACTCTTTTGTTCGTTCAATAACCTCCTCATCAAGCGACATATTGTCTAAATATTCATCAGGAACATACCCCCGATAAGATACTTTATACGTTTCAATATGAATCTTCTTTATATTATAAGCATCATCCGGCATCGCCCGACGGATAGTCATTATCGATTTCTCAAATTTAATCTCGTTGTCAGACATCCACCTCTCCTTTTATTTACTAACAACCGGCTAAAATAATTTTTTCAACAATCGGAGCATAATCTGTAATAACATCAAAGCAAAAAGACGGGTGTTTTTTCTTAAATATAAGAAGTTTTTGAATGTTTTGCTTAGCATCCAAATCTTTATCCGGATTTCTTTCAAGCAACGCCCAAGTTCGAATACAAATGCCGTTATCAAAACAATAAGCAAGGGCCTCATCATCATTAAGCGTACTAATTTCAACGTGCGCCGCTTCCAAAGGAATTTGTTTATAAAGTGATTTTATATTCTCATAAGTAAATTGCAAATATCTATCGGCTCGGTTCTGAAAAATAAGCGGTTCATTGTCCTTAAATTCACAAAACAGTTGGGCAATTTTGGCTTCCGGTTTTAATCTTTTAAGTTCCGCTATCATTTCGGTTGAAAAAGAAGACCAAATAATGCGATTATATATTTTTTGGGGAGTTACTTTCACCAATTGTTCAACAACCGATGGATTTTCTTGAGGTGGCAGAGCATTTCTTGGCTCCAACGTCCCCTTAATTTCGATATTTACAAAAACATTTTCATATTGTTCAAATAAATCAAGAAACTTTTCATACGTAAGAAATTCTTCTGTTTTTCCACCAATGCCGGTCTTCATCCCGGATATTTCCTGAAATGTTTTTGTGCTGACATAATCTTCTTCCGGCGCCCCTTTAACATGCACGGGCAGATGATTAGTATGCGTAACAATTAAATGATTATCCTTTGTCATGCATACATCCAATTCTACACTATATCCCGCATCAAAAGCAGCCTTTATGGAGGTGTATGAATTTTCCGGGGGTAATTGACTTAGTAGTTCCCCTTTTGCATAAGGCATTTTTAAAAAATCTTGATTAACATCGGTACACCCATACAACCCTCTATGACAAAAGATAAGACTTTTATTTTCCATCATACATCTCCTCTTCTTTTCTAACTACCGCTCTCAGTAGCATATAAAAAGTATATTCCAAAGTCAATATACCTCAAAATTTAGTATCTTATTCTATCACACTGTTTCTATCTCTTGATTAAAAAAAACAGCCTTTTTACAGGCTGTTGTTTGTTTTGGTGATGCTTTGCTCACAATTTACGAGCTGATTTGATATTCTTTTACAAGATTATCAACCTCTCGTAAAAGGATTTAGCCACTTACTATGAAAATTATATTCAGCTTAAGATACGAGTTTTAAACTGACTGCCTGTTATTCTAAAAAGTCCTCCACGTAAAACGTGTTTTTTTCTAATGTTAAAACAGCTGACTTGTATAATTTGCTGTTTAGGATTAAAGCAATATCAGACCTATCATTTCACCTCTTAATTATCTTGTACCTGTTCTACTGTATGAAGTTGTGTTATTATACATAGACACAGTTTTAGCGCTCTGAGGTTTCGCATATTTTTCAATCTCACTTTGAGGCATTTTACTCATTGTATTCATAACCAACTCCACCTGTTCGCGCGTATATTTTCTATCTTTGCGGTGATTTTTAACAAGCGATGCGGTGACATCCTTCATCGGAATAACATCTGTTTCTTTTTCTTTGCAGACGACAGACAATTTATAAGGCCCGCTTTTCATATTTTTCTCCGGACAAGTCACATGAACGGTTATGCCGTTTTTGAGCATCAAGGTTCCTATGGCCACACTGGGAATACTTTTACTTACAACCCACATCATATTTTCCATTGAGATGCGATTTGTTGGTTTTTTATCCTTGTTATCTTCGGTTGGTTTTACTTTTGTCCATTTAATATCGTTTGGCGTTTGAACTGATTCCCAACCATCATATTCAGCTATTTTGAACTTGTCACCTTTAAATTTTTTAATATTCAGATTTGAAACTTCGGTATCAGAAGCTTCTCTTCCCAAAATTTCGACACAGCGAATAAGTGCCGGATTTGTTCTGTTTTTAGTATCTCTGAAATAAAAATTAATATCACGACTAATATCACCCGTATTTGAGAGTTTTCCTTGTTTTATTAAGTCAATAACTTCCGGTTGTTTTTTCAAATATGCAATAGCTATACGTGATAATTTAAAACTGCCCCATGAGTCATTTACAACAATTTTGTGTAACTTTTCTTTCTTATCCGTTGAATTTACCATACCTCATCCTTTCAAAATTTAAATTTGATGAACTAACATATCATTTTTTTGAGGTTTTGTCAAACTATTTTATTGGAAATGATTTTTCAGATAGTACTGGAAAAAACTCTAACTATATTTACATACGCGCGTAATGAATACATTCTAAATTGCCACTTTCCTCAATTCTAAGCCATAAAGAATCACTGTTGCAATAAATGTTCATACTAACCTAGAAACTCTTAATATGCTGAAAAAAATTGCTAATACGAGCTCGTAAAATTTCCTAAAATGAGCTTTTTTAAAAAACAAACATTCGAATTCACCGAAAGCTTTGCAAATAAAAGAAAAAGCAGGCTTTTTACTGCCTGCTGTTAGTATTGGTGATGCTGAGTAAGCAAGTTACAAGCTAAATTCACACTCTGATACGATTTGAATTTATAAGCTTACAATATTCAGCTGTTGCTTTTGTAAGACCAGAAATTTTAGGATTGCTACCTTTAGACGTCGCATTTATATACGTTGCCCGTCCGTTCAAAATCTCCTCATGTAAAGAAGTGACCCTATAATTATCAGAAGAAATAAACCTATTAAAATCTTTTTCCTTTTCATGTACTTTTTTAGACCATTTATCGTAATCTTTTGCATTATTAAACACAACAAACTGCACATTATGTTGCATAGCTTCTTGTGGAGTTGTTTTTATATGGTATACGACTTCCATATTCTCTGATGAAGTCCACTCCGTGATATTACCTTGACTATCATATTCCGGTTTAAAAGTATCTCCTCGACCTATATACAAATGTCCGCTTTGTTTTCCTTTTTCAAAACCATCGTAGGCATCTCTTAAACCTACCAATAAAGGAGTATTACTATCGTCAAGAAAACAAATACATTTACTACACGGCTTAAAAGCAAAAGCATAACTTCCATCATAAGGAACAGGAATACCTTTTTCATCAAAAACAGTATTTCCTTTATCATCTTGTTTTGATGACATTGCAAAAACACGTTTAGGAGCTTCGGGTGTATTTGATTTTAAGGCTTTCAATTCTTCTAAAGTCAATGTTGAAAATAATATCTTAAAAGCATTTAACTCATTTTGAGTATCTTTAGAAAACGCAGGCACAATTTCTGTTTCTGAAGAAGTTCCTTCAAAAATGTTCGGAGCAGATTTTCTATATTCTTCTTGAGAAACATGAGTTGCATGCACAACAAACTGAGGAGAAACATAACCTTTCTCCTTTCTGATGTTTTCTTGCTGCTCATTCACATTATTTCGTACATCTTGAATCTTTCTTCTAGCGTCATTATACATCTAAGGCCTCATATTAATATAGTGCACTCTATGGCATTTATTTTATCATTAAAAAAGATAATTTTCAATATTTTAATCTTTATTTGAATAACTCATTGATTGTATTGCATTATTTCTACAACCGGTTCGTAAAATTTCTCCAAACATCCTTTCTTAAAAAACAAACATTCGAACTCGCTGAAAGCCTTGCAAATAAAAGAAAAAGCAGACATTTTAGTGTCTGCTGTTAGCATTGGTGATCCCAACGAGATTCGAACTCGTGTTGCAGCCTTGAGAGGGCCGCGTCCTAGGCCTCTAGACGATGGGACCATTTCAAATTCAATACTTAAATAATATAAAACTTTTTATAATGCAAGCATTTTCTACCATCGATTAAAAAACAAAAAAATGTCCGCCGTGTTTTCAAAACACCGCGGACATTATAGCATGAAAGATCGTTCATTTAAGAATCAAGCTTCCAGATTACCCAGAGCAAGATAGCGCAAATAATGAGAATGAGTATCATAGCGCAATTTTTACCACCGCCTTTTCGATGGGATCTCAAAAGGTTTAACAATAAAGAACACCTATAACAATCCACTCTAGTCCTTGCATTACTCGCGATGCGCTACCTCTCACGTACAAAAGACCCTATAAAATAAGACGAAACTCACTACAAGCTTTTACTTGCTCTCAAGCCCAATAACAGACAGATAAATACATTAACACTGCACATATTAAGCACAAAATTTAAAAGAGTCAATACCTCTTATTACGGCTATATTTTGCTATTTCTTCGGCGCAAAAAACTTATCAACGACTGTCTGCACAAGGATATAAAATAGCGGAATAACCAGCAAGCCACCCAATGTACCAACTAACATTCCTGAAAATACCGGCACACCCACCGCCTGACGAGAACCGGCGCAGGCACCTGTTGCCCAAACCAAAGGCGCCACACCAAGAATAAACGTCAAAGCCGTCATCAGCACCGCTCTAAACCTTTCTCGGGTACCAATTTCCGCCGCCTTAACAATAGATGTCCCCTTTTCATGCTCCACTTTAGAAAATTCCACAATCAAAATAGCATTTTTAGCAGACAAGCCAACCAACAGCACCATACCTAATTGCGCATAAATACTGAGCGGCAACTTTGCTATATATAATCCGGCAAAGGCTCCGAGCATACCTGTCATCACCGACATAATAACCGAAATCGGAATAGTCCAACTTTCATACTGTGCCACCAAGAATAGATAAGCAAACAAAATAGCTAAGGCCACAAGGTAAACAATACGACCTTCATTACGTTTTTCCTGCAAGCTCATACCTGACCACTCATAGGAATAAGATTTCGTAAGCGTTTCGGCAGCCAACTTTTCAACCGCATCCATAACCGCACCGGAACTTGAACCCGGAACAGCATTAATATTAACTGTCGCCGCCGCATATTGGTTATATCTGTTAATAGAACGCGGCAATGTCACACGCCTGATATCAACCAAACTATCCAATGGAACCATCTGTCCCGAATTACTGTGAACATATAAATTTTTAATACTCTCCAGATTCTTACGATATTTCCAGTCCGCCATCAACATAACCTTATTGGCTTGCGTACCAATATTGATATCATTAACATACATAGAACCGAGATATGTCTGCAAAGTTGAATAAATAGTTCCGATAGAAACGCCCATAAGTTCCGCTTTTTCACGATTAATATCCAAATAAGCGTGTGGTGTTCTTGATGTATAAGTGGAATAAGCCATTGCCACTTCCGGCAACTGGTTAAGCTTCATCAAAAACATATTGAGATTCTTTTCCAATTCCGTCATATCCGAATTTTCAATAGATTGCAGACGCAAGTCCATACTGTTGTTACTACCCAAACCCGGAATTGCCGGAAATTCAAAGAACATAATATTTGCTTCGGTAATTCCCATTGTTGCCATCATCAATCTGTCTTTGATATTTGTTGAAAAATCAATCAAATCCTTACGTTCCGCCCACGGTTTCAAAGCAATAACATTAAAACCGACATTTTCACCCTGTCCGGCCAAAATACTGAAACCGCGCAGATTCATAACGGATTCAATTTTATCTTCTGTCTTAAAGACTTCGCGCAACTTATCAATAACATCATTAGTTCTTTTACCCGAAGCACCCTCCGGCAGCTGAATATTAGCCAAAACAACACCTTGGTCTTCATGCGGTAAAAACGTAGATTGAATGTGCTTACCCGAAAAATAGTTTACTCCCAATAAAGCAAACAAAATAAGCAAAATAAATACCATCTTACGACCAATGAATGCCACCGCCTGCACATATTTACTCTTTGTACCATTAATAAATTGCTCAAACCTATACAAAAAGCCTGATGTACGTTGTACCGTCGGTTTTAAAATTGTTGCCGAAAGTGCCGGGCTCAATGTCAAAGCGTTCACGCCGGAAAACAGCACTGCAAAAGAAATAGAAATAGCAAATTGCTGATAAATACGACCGGTAACCCCACCCATAAAAGCAATTGGCACAAAAATTGCCAACAATACCAATGTTGTTGCCACTACCGCTGAAGAAACCTGCTCCATTGCTTTTTTTGATGCTTCTTTTGCTGACAGATTTTCAGATTGCATCAAATACAAAACACGCTCAACCACCACAATCGCATCATCCACAACCAAACCGATAGCCAAAATCAAACCAAACAATGTCAAAATATTCAAATTATAGCCCAACGCCAGCATAACGGCAAAAGTAGATAAAATAGACACCGGAATAGCAATAGAAGGGATAAGTGTTGCTCTCCAGTTCTGCAAAAACATAAAACAAACCAAAATAACCAGACCAAAAGTCAGGAATAATGTAAATACCACTTCTTCAATAGAGGCTTTAATAAATTCTGTTGCATCAAAAAAGATATTAACATCAAAATCTTCCGGAAAATATCTGGATAATCTTGCAAGTTCTGCCTTCACGGCATTCATTGCTTTAATAGCATTTGCACCGGAAAGTTTATTAAGCATAATACCCACATTGGCTTGTCCATCAACATCAGAAGTAACCAAATAACTTTCCGAACCAATTTCAACACGTGCAATATCTTTCAAGCGTACCAACCCGCCCTCTGCTTCTGTGCGCACAATGATATTTTCAAAATCTTTAGCTTCGTTCAAACGTCCCTGTGTTTCCAAAGAAAAAACCAAATTACTTGTACCATCATTAGGCTCTGCACCAACAGAACCCAGAGACGGCTGATAGTTTTGGCTTGCAATTGCCGTACGAACTGCAGCAAGCGGCAAATTAAGCGCTGTCATTTTATCCGCATCCAACCAGACACGCATACTCAAAGGAGAACCCATAACAGAGGCATCACCAACACCATACTGTCTTCCAAGGTTATTTTTAATATTATTTGTTACATAGTTATTGATAAAGTTTTTATCATGCGTCCCATTTGGAGAAATAGCTTGCAAAAAGCCCAAAATTTCAGACGAACGACGAATAACTGTCACGCCTCTGGCCTGCACTTCATCAGGTAATTGGTTTAAAGCTTGTTGCACACGGTTTTGCACTTTAACTTGAGCTAAATCCGGATCTGTACCAATTTCAAAACTGATTGTTAATTCATAACGACCGGAATTATAAGATGAAGATTCCATATACATCATGTCATCCACACCATTAACCGCTGTTTCAATCGGAATAGCCACGGTATTTGCCACCGTTTCCGCTGAAGCACCTGAGTAATCAGCGCGTACCATAATTTGCGGAGGAGTTAATTCCGGATACATAGCCACCGGCAACATAAAAATAGCAATCATACCAGCCAAACTCATAACGATTGCAATAACAACCGCAAAACGAGGCCTCTCAATAAAGAACTTTGAAAACATAAACTCTACTCCTCAAATTTATTGAGCATTAACAACGTTAACTTGCGCACCATCTCTAAGCATACGGTTTGATAAGCCGCCAACAAGAATTTTCTCACCAATTCTTAAACCAAACGTCACCACTTGCTTTCCGTCATAAGATTCACCCAAATTAATCGGGCGCATTCTGGCAATATTTTCGCTATCAACCACAAAAACAAAAGAATTTCCTTCGCTTTGAATAACTGAGCCTTCCGGTATAACCATACCTTTTTTCGGTTTAGAAGATGTTATGAAAACATGCACATAAGAACCCGGCTTAAGCAATTTCTTTTCGTTTTTAACATCAGCATAAACCGCTATTGTCGCCGTTCCCATATTGATTTCATTATTTGCAAAAGTTTTCGTTAATTTCTGCTTTAAGATTTTACCGCTGGCAAGTTCGATATTGATTTCAAAATCTTCAATACTTTGTTCGTCCATTTCCTGTACGGCTAATAATTCTTTATCTGTCAGCGAAAAAGCCACTCTGATTGGATCCATTTGTACAACTCTGGCCAGTGGCACTGCCGAAGCATTAACATAGTTACCCACCGTTACTTTTGTTTTACCAATCTCACCATCAATATATGCTTTAACTTCCGTATAATCCAAATCGATAGCGGCTAATTCCAATTGTGCTTTAGCTTGAGAAACAGAAGCTTTAGCCTGCAAATAAGCACTTTCTGCAGCATCAAATGTTGCTTGAGATGCTATATTTTTAGAACTTAATTGTTTTTGACGTTCATAATCGCGCTCTGTTTTGGTCAAATTTGCTTCGGCACTTTCCAGTTGAGCTTTTGCCAAATCGTATGTTGCCTGATAACGATCCTTATCAATAACAAACAACACATCATCTTTCTTAACAAAACTACCCTCTTCAAAATTTACCTTATCCAAACTGCCGCTGACTTTAGCAACCACGTCAACGCTGTTTATAGCTTCTACCAAGGCAATATATCTCTTCGGATTATTAATATTTTCTTCTTTAACTTCCGTAACTGTCACATTAATCGGCGGCATTCCACCGCTTGCAACAGTCTTCTTATAAAACTGACAACCGGCACCGACCATCAACAAAAGCAAAGCCAAAACAAAAACATATTTTTTCATATTTGAAGTCTTCACTTTTTTATTTTTCGAACTAACAACTTTACTTTTTTTCATAAAACCCTCACTATTTTCTGATACCGTCAATTACAGCACCGATTCCCAACTGAACCATTTCCACAACATCATAATCAAATTTTTTACTTAATGAAGAAAACATAATCCCCATATAGCTTGATAAGATAAGATGTTGTATTTTTTCAATATCAATTCCTTCTTTTAGTTCGCCATCACTTTGGGATTTTAACAAAACCTTATTAATTTTCTCTAAATGATATTTCATTAAATCTTTCAAATTACCATCAACTCTGTCAATGACTGCATCAGACCATTCCATCTGACACAAAACAAAACGATTAAATTTTGCATAACGAACATCTTTTTGGCTCATTTCTGCCCAAACCTTAAAACTTTCAAGCAATCCTTTCAAAGAAAGCTCCTTCGGTGAATTTCGCTCAACTTCTATTCTCTTACGTTGCACATATTCCACAATCAAAGCAGCCACCAAATCTGCCTTATTTCTGAAATACCAATAGACGGCACCTTTTGTAAACCCTGCCCTTAAAGCGATTTCATCAAACGTCGTTTTTGCATATCCTTTTTCCGAAAACACATCTAAAGCTGCTTCCAAAATAGCTTGCCTGGTCTTTTCTGCATCTTCTTTGGATTTTCTGACCATATTACCCTCATATATATACCTACTAAAAGGTATGTTACAACTTCGACTATAAGAATACCTTTTTTCAAACTTGTCAAGAGTGATTTTTTCAGATTTCACATCAGCAAACTTAAATTCCTAATTTTATGGAACCAAGCTCTGCCGAAAATTCATTTTGACCAGGATTCGCAATATACGCACCAACCTTAACATCATCAATATTTTGCAAATAAAACATTCTCAATCTTGTATAAACAATCCCATCAAAAGAATAAAACAATGTATAGTCATCATCAACTCGCTGTATCCTAAACCATACATCAGAAACATTTTCCTCAACACCAAAACCACACCAATCGGAATGACCATTAATTGTCAAAGATGAAACTAATACCTCTTGTCCGGAAACCTCACTCATCAAAGAAACTTTAAACCAATTTCTTTCATCTGCCCTCACCATAAGACCACACTGGCAAAATTGTTCTTTTTTTGTAAATTTCCAATTAAGTGTCATAATAAAATCATCTTTTTGACGGCTAAAAAAGAAATGTCCGTTATCTTTACTTAAGCCTCGATGAACACTCTGCCAAAAATCCGTTCCCGGTTTGGCATAAATAACCATCGCATTACCCTCAAAACGAACATTTTCCGGATCGTTAAACCATTCAAAATTTTCCAAAGCTTCAAAATTCATTAAAAAGTCCTCAATTGTTCCTCATTCATATTTTTCAGAGCATTTTCTAATTCAATACTTTTCTTCTTCGGAGCCATAATAACCAAATTAACAATTTCATCTCCGAGTGTGTTCTTTGATTTTATACCTTTTCCTTTTAATCTCAATTTTTCCCCGCTAGAAGAATACGGTGGAATTGTCAAATAAACTTTACCGCTGATTGTTGGCACAATAACTTTTGCCCCCAAAACAGCTTCCCTCATAGAAATTGGCAAATCTAACAGTATATCTTTTCCATCTGCCTTAAAATAAGGATGTGGACGCACATTTATTGTAATCAAAGCATCCCCGTTAAGGTTTTTACTGGCTCCCTCGCCACCTTGCCCTTTCAAACGCAAGACCTGCCCGGAAGTTGTTCCGGCCGGAATTTTAACATTAAGTTGCTTTCCGCCCAAAACAATACTCTTTTCCGCTCCTTTAGCAGCATCCAAAAAATCAATATCCAAAGAATAGGCAACATCTTGTCCTTTTCTCACTCTTTGACCAAAACCGCCATTACCAAACTGGCTAAAGATATCTTCACCAAACAAAGAAGAAAAATCAAATCCTGCCCCGTTAAAACCATTAGCCGAATAACTTTGATATCCTCCACTACCAGGATTAAATCCACCACCAAATCCACTGGCGCCAAATCCTGTTGGTTTACCCTCGGCATCTATTTCATTATTATCATACTTCTGTCGTTTATCTTTATCACCCAAAATATCATAAGCCGCTGAAACCTCTTTAAATTTTTCAGCAGCACTTTTATCATCTTTATTCAAATCAGGGTGATACTTTCGTGCCAGTTTACGATATTGCGACTTGATTTCCGCCTCGCTCGCAGATTTGCTGACACCCAGCACTTCATAAAGATTTTTAATCATATTACACCATCTCCTTACAATAATATAAGGAAAGGAAATTTAGATTGCAAGACTAACGCAATCAAATGTAGCTCTCATAAAACCATTATGATACATAGAAACTTCACGCAAATAAGGTGAACTGCCGTAAGTTATGTCAGAGCAATAAAGAGAAGCCAATGGCGAAATTTCATCAACACGAACATTCTTATATTGATAAGTCACATAATCAGAACCCTCTTTAACCACAAAAACATCGTTTTCGGTTATTTCTTCTTCAGATAATGCATTACCGGGTTCTTCAGCACTTGCAATAACTTCACTATCTTTCATATTTTCTGTATAATAATCCTTCTTAACCGGATTACCATTCTCATCCATCAAAACATACTTTGTAGTACAGGCATTAAGCATAAATATGGTCAATATTAACAAAAACTTTTTCATAGCAATTCTCCTTATTTTAACTCGTTATAGATATCTTTTCCGGCTTGTTCCAATATTTTCATAATTCGACGATTTAATGCATTACTAGACTTAGAATTATCCAATTTAGCAACCATTTTCTCTAGATCCTTCTTAAATCTTTCGGATTCTCTGAGCTTGTCCAAATCTTTAGCAATTTCCTGATCGCCCATTTTATAATTAGTAACCACCTTCAAAGTCGCCATATACTTAGCTTCCGTCAAAGAAGCCATCTGCGCCTGAGCCGGAGTTGCCATCAAAAAAATCGCTAGCAAACAAAAATATTTTCTCATGTGAAACACCTTAAAAACAGCTAAATTTATCTTGCATATATCACTAAATATCATATATGTTTTAATAAAAGACTAAAAAATACGATTTTATTTAAAAAGTTCGCATCAATGAAAAAAACTGTTTGGATATTACTGGATAACAGAATTGGCAGCCGCCATCAGGCAGAAGGTGTTGCCAACTACTTAAACCAAGAGCAATTTGATATCATATATAAAGAAATAGAATATACCAAATTAGCCGCTTTACCTAACTTCATTCGCGGACGCACCCTGTTGGGCTTAACAAAACCCTCCAAAGATGCATTATCTCATCCAATGCCTGATTTGGTTTTATCTGCTTCAAGGCGCACCGCTCCTGTTGCTCGTTGGATAAAAAAGCAATCTCCACAAACCAAACTTTTTCAATTACTACACATTGGCAAATGCGGCATTAAAGATTTCACAAGCATCTATGCGCCAGAACATGATAGATACAAATTTTCCGCACCTAATATAAAATACACTACTGGTTCGCCTCACTTCATCACACAAGAAAAATTAGATGATGCCGCTCAAACTTGGTCAAAAAAATTTGCCCATTTACCTAAACCGATTACGGCTCTAATCATCGGTGGCGCCATAAAAAAACACCCTTTCAGCATAGAAAATGCCAAAGATTTAGCCCAAACCGTATACAATATAAAGCAAAAAGAAGGTGGTTCTCTTCTCATCACCACTTCCAGACGCACCGGTCAAGAAGCAGAAAAGCAAATAATGGCTATCCTAAAGAACATCCCTCAGTATGCCTATTTATGGGGCAACAAAGAGGCAAACCCTTATCTGGGTTTTCTTGCCTGTTCTGACAACATCATCGTTACCGGCGATTCTGTTTCTATGTGTTGTGAAGCTACAAGTACCGGCAAACCTCTAAAAATCTTCACAGGCAAAAATTGGCTGACTTCTAAACACTTACGCTTTGTTGAATCCCTTTTTGAAAAAGGCTATGCTTCAAATATCAAAGATTTATCAGCTAAACCTCAATCAACGCAAAAATTAAATATTGCCAAAGAAATCGCAGCAGATATCACCGCCGCAGTTCTTTAATTTAATTTTTAGATCCTTAATCGTTTCATCAGCCGTTTTTTTCTCCGATAACACGGATAAAATGTCACGAAACAAAACCGCCGTATCTTCAAGCGATAGCTCTTTATGCCGAATTTCTTTACCAATATTTTGTAAATCAGTATACGGATTTTGCCCATGCACCCATTCAGAAAACTTTGTTCTTTCTTCATACAAAGAATAATCCACCGCATCAGTCATAAAAATTGACATAGCCTTGTACCCTTTTTGATAAGCATCCTCCACACATTCTTTATTTTTCAAATAACATTCCTCTTCCATAGCTATTTTTCGTATATCTTCCTGCATTTTTCTAAAAGAAATACCTTGCAAATAGCCTTTTTCAGCCAATTCATCATATTTCTTTTGCTTATTGCTTTCCATAATACAAGTCCGTTCAATTTCTAAAAAGATAACTGTACAATATTCAACAATCCTTTCAAAAAAAGCTATTTGCTCTCTTTGTGCTTTTGAAATCATAGCGCATTTTTTGATACACAACAGGCGAATCTTTTCAAAATTCTGCTGAATCTCCCAAAAAATTTTCTGCACACGCATTTTCACCACCAAACTAAAATTTTAAACCATTCAACATCTTTCATATGATATTTTTAATAAACTTATTTCAAAAATTGAATAATTTAAACAAAAAAATACACAAAATTACAAATTAAGGTTGTATATTATTTTTTTTTCTATATATTATCAAAAAAAGGATTGAAAAATGACAGCAATAGCAAACCGCGTAATATCCATTTATAACAGAAGAACAAGCATTCGCTTCGCACCTGCAGAGTGGGAAGCAATAGAATTCATTTGCAAACAAGAAAACATTCCCCGCAAGGCTTTATTTGAATTAATAGATTTCAATCGTGATGAAAAAACATCATTAGCATCAGCCATTCGTCTTTTCACCATATTATACTACAAAAATGCTTTCTTGTGTAATACGCCTCTTTCTCAAAAAAACAAAGAAAATTTTTATAGTCCGATATTTGAGGCAATAAAAGGAATAATATAAAATGCCGGAATTAATAAGCAGAGTGATCTCCATAAACGATAAAAAAACCAGCATACGGCTTGCTTCTGCCGAATGGGAGGCTTTTGACATCATCTGTCAAAAAGAAAACGTTGCTCGCAATCATTTACTCGAACTTCTTAATAACAACAAAGATAAAAACCTTGGTTTAACAAATTCTGTCCGTCTTTTTTCAATCATTTATTTTTATCACCTGCTACTCGAAAAAGAAAAGCAGACCTACAGTTCCTCCAAAATTAAGCCCATGAGCCCAATTTTTGAAGCCATAAAAAGCATTTTATAATCCTATCATTGACAAATCATATTAAATTGAATAGATTAACAAAAGAGAAGGAAAACAACGGGAGATTTAATATGGCAAAAGAAAAATCTGTTCATCAATTAGAAGATTCACACACTCACCATCCATCACACCCTAAAAAGGTCTTAGCCTCTTCCATCTTGGCTTTAGGTATTGCCTTAGGTGGATTTTTCCCCGGCTACTATTATTATCAAACTCATATAAATAACAATACCGTCACGGTAAAAGGTCTGGCAGAAAAAGATGTTGTTGCAGATTTAGCCATCTGGAAATTAAAATTTGTTGTTACAGCTAATGACTTGGTTTCAGCACAAAAACAAATCAGTGCCCAAGCCTCAACCATCAAAGATTTTCTAAAAGAACAAGGTTTCAGCGATGAAGAAATCATCCCGGAGCGCACCGAAACAAACGATTTAATGGCTAATCCCTATCGTAGCAATGAAGTAAATTCTTCTCGTTTCATTCTCACCCAAAGTATTTCAGTAAAAACAAACAAAGTTAATTTAGTGGAGCAAACCATTCCGCAAACAGATAACTTGATTGCTCAAGGCATTGTTTTTGATAACAATGACGGCTATAATGTTTCTTACATTTTCACCAAATTAAATGATGTAAAGCCGGAAATGTTGGCCGAAGCCACTCAAAATGCCAAAAAAGCCGCCACGGAATTTGCCAAAAATGCCGGAAGTTCGGTTGGTAAAATTCGTCGTGCAAATCAAGGTGTATTCTCGATCCTTCCGCGTGAACAAACTGCCAATGCTTACGAAGCACAGCAGATAAATAAAACCGTTCGCGTTGTTTCCACGGTTGAATACTGGCTAGATTAATCATTCAATAATTAAGCGGTAATATTTCTTTCAAATCTGTTCTGTAAAACTTGACCGGGAACTTTCTTTTTTTTGTTTTCCTTAAAGAACTTTTCAGTGCTAACATCATCAACTAACACTGTTTTGCCATTTTTCTTCTCAACAACCCATCTATCGCCATAAACAACACCTTCTTTTTTTAATCGATTCCAAACTTTATCAGACATATTATGAGTATTTTTCATAGCAAATTCGACCATTTCAGATCGTAATAAACCATCAGAATTTTTCTCAGAATTCACTGGTACTATCATTCTTTTACCATTTACTTTAACTACTTCCATATCTTGCCCAGTAGTCGATTTATATGCCGCCACAGCCATATCAAGCAGTTCATCCTCAGATTTACTCAATAACAGCTTTTTGTGATTATACGTCTTTATTTGAATTTGTGTAGGACCATCTTGCACCCTTTCGTAAATATACTTTTTCATGCCGTTGAATGTAAGATTACTTTGTTCTTTGAGATATTCCCTTATATCATCTTTATCCTCATCACTTATACGCTCTCTATACTCTTTTTCCATTTCTTGCTTAAACTCTTCACGCCTACACAAAACCTCCATAGCTTCCCTAAACTGATTATAATATTTAATAGATTTTTCTCCGGCCATCGTTTGCCCTTGATAATACCCATGCTCTTTTGCCCAACCTTCCAAATCACCTTTTCCTACCAATGATGGCACAGAAATCCCCAAAGTCCTTGGTACATCACCCGCTCTTGCCTTTTCCAAACATGCTATCACCTGCTTGGCACAATTCTCACCAAAATACTCATAATCACTCCCTTTAATCTGTTTTTTTCTTTCTTTCATTGCCTCTGTCAATTTCTTAGGATCAATCCCCAATTCACTGGGATACAAGTAATAAACATGTGCATCTTCATGAGGGCCTGTAGATTTCTTAAATCCTTTGCTGCTATAATCAATACACTCCCTCCCAAACTTCATAGCAGCATGACTCACTAAATTATCTTTTGCCCCAAAACGATATATATATATTTCAATAGGCTCTTCCCCTGGTCGCATCTCTTTTCTCCCATCACATATTAAACCCGAAAATTAAGCATAATGTGTATCTCTCATCCCCAGCATTTGCTTATATTTATCCGGAAGTTTTATCATCGTATCTTTTTTTATATTCTTCTTATCTCTTTGTTTTATTATCCGCTCACCGCTAAGAATACCCTCTTTGCTCAATCTATTCCACACTTTATCCGATAAATCCCAGGATTTTTCTATTGCAATATCCCTTAATTCTTCTTGTAATACATAGTCTGAATTACGTGTAGCGTTAATAGTAACAATTTCTGGTTTATTTTTTACTATCCAGACCTCCTTTTCATAATCTACAACAGACTGATAAGCTGCAACCGCCCTTTCAAGTAATTCTGCATCTGATTTTTTTAACAAGTTTTTTCTATACACATAAAGCTCATAATCAGGTTTTATCTCTTGTACTTGCATATATTTTGGTAGAACTTTATTAAAAGCCTCTATATTCTGATTTTTGAGTTCCTCAGATACAGATGTCGTCTTCGAAACTCTTAATTCATCTTCCATTTTCTTCCTATACTCTTCTCGCCCGCCCAATATTTCCAAGCACTCTGTAAATTCCCTCTTATACTTTTTTGCTTTATCCTCTGAAAGTGGTATTCCTTTATAATGCCCATTTTTTTGAGCCCAATCCTCCAAATCGTCAAAAATCGGAACTGTTGGAACAGAAATTCCCAAAGGTTTAGAAATATCTTTCGCTCCAGCTTCTTCCAAACAGGCAATTACCTGCTTTGCACAATTCTGTCCCAAATATCCATAATCACTACCTTTTACTATTTTTTTTCGTCTTTTAATAGCTTCAACCAATTTTTTAGGATCAACTCCAATTTCACTGGGATATAAGTAATAAACATGCGCATCTTCATGAGGTCTTGTGTATTCATTAAATCCTTTGGTGCCATAATCAATACTCTCATCTTTATATCGCATAGCAGCATGACTTACTACATTTTTTTTCGCTAAAAATGGATAAATATATATCTTTATAGGCTCTTCCTCTGCTGTCAGTACAACTTTCTTCTTACCGGCCATATCTTTTCTCCCAAAAACTCCACCTTATGCGTATATAGTAACACAAAAGAGCTCAAAAATCAATATTTTTGAAATTCTAAAACTTTACACACAAAAAAGCGACCCAATTTCCCAAAATCAGATCGCTTTAATTAAATATATGCCCAAATAACCTCTAAGGATTATAAGGCTGTCTGTCATTCCACTGCGAAACGGGATTATTGCTAATCTCGCCGGCGGGACCACTTTTGTTGTTCTTCCCGCTCTTGTAGCCGATGCCGACAGCTGTTGCCAGCAGGCCTCCAATGATAGCAACGGTAATCATAATTGTAGAAGTTTAAAATTATTTACCTATGTTTACTTAACGCAAGCTCAGACTAACAAAAAAATCTTCTCTTGTCAACATTGTAACTTCCTCCACATTCACAATGCTGCAATTAGCACACCACTTCTTAACATCTGTTGACATTCACTCATTTTTATTATAGAACAAAAGAGTTATCTGACCCATTAAGAATATAAAATTCTTACTCAAGAACTTTGAAAAACAGATTTACCTCTGTATTTAATTTTTTTTATAAGAGGACAATATATGAAAAAATTTCTAATTTGTATTGGTCTTGCTTTAACGCTATCTGCTTGTAGCAGTGACCACATTATGCGCTTTAATCTCGCCCCGCAACAAAATGCACCAACCGAACCTTCCTATGCAGGCAGAAAACATTTCTTCTTCTGGGGAATGTGGCAAAAAGCAAATTACAATTTGGTCAATGCGTGCCCTGTAAAAGGTATCAATGCCATAGAAGCTCATTGGACATTGTATGATTCTTTAATGGGTGGTTTGACCATGGGAATTTATGCACCGGAAAGTTATTCAATTTATTGCAACTAATTCCGAAATCATCATTAAGAGCATAGCAACACACATTGTTATGCTCTTTTTTTTGCCTTTTTAAGATTTTTACCCCCGGCTTTTAATATTTTCAAATCAGAGCGAAATTCGATAATAAGTATAATCTGCCAAAACAAGAATATCAGTGTTACAACATCATCACACAACCTGTTTTCGATAATATCAACAAGGGCAAAAATATAACCTTGCTCCGTTGTCACAAAAAGCATTGCCGTTTCCCATGCAAACATAGAAAATCTTTTATCTATAATAGGAATCAAATTATTATTTTCATCATAAATAATACGGCGAACACGCTTCGTTTTGTATGAAAAATATTTTATAACAAAAACCAGAACGCAAATAAATATCTGCAAAAGAAGATTATACCATATCCATTTTTTCTCACAAATATTATTAGGCGTACCGGAAAAATCATAGTCATATTGAATCATATTCGGAATAGAATCCCAATACATTTCATACATTGCGATTTCTATGATAAGAACAGAAAAAGTTAAGATGATAGATAGAATAGTTCTAAAATTAATCCCTTTTAATGTATTTCCGGATATAAACAGTTTAATAAATTGTATAAAAGACGACATATTTTCTCCTACTTAATCGCATATTATTTCATAAATAAAGGCTTCACATATATTGCGCCAATAAATCTTTCCACACTTGTGGTGCATCAACTTCATCAAAATAAGTTTTTAAAAAATTGACAATTACTTCATGTCTTTTTCTTATACACTTCTTCCCTGGTTCTGTCAAAGCCATATCTCGTAAGTGGAACAATTTATCAAAAAAATGATTTACCACCGGACAAGATTTTATTTGTTTATACTTTTGAGCATCCATTTCTACCGGTAGATAATTTGGGTCAAAAAAGGGTTCACCGCCTTTAGAACGATAGGCACGATACTCTATACAACGAATAACACCGATTAAACCTGTTGCATCTGCCATATCCGCATCAGAAACAATTTTACCCTCTATACAATCCGGTATAATGCCACCCAGCCGTTTACTATATCCGATTGTTTTTATAATTTCGATACATTTATTTGAAAAAACTTCGTCAAAACCGGAACCTGCCAATATATGACGAGCGTTTGTCAACAAACGGGCAGACTCCTCACCAAATAATTTATAATCATCACAATCATGCAACAATGCGCCGGCCGCTACTAAATCACGATTAGCTTCCGGAATTTCATCACAAAAATTCATAGCTGTATTATAAACGCGAAAAACATGTTTATCATCATGCCCGCTAGAATCATTACCCATCAATTCAGAAACAGATTTTTTTATATATTCAATACCGGTCATATACCATTCCCCCTCCCCAAAATTAACCGACTATCCGCATAACTGTCAATATATTTACATAAAAAATGCGGCTTTTTTAATAATCGAAAGCGCCCCACATTATACGGACTTTTTCTTTATAGAGCAGGAATAAAAACTTTAATATTACCATCAAAATTTTTGCATTTAGCATCATTTCCAAATCCTAAGTGACAATCAACATAAATCTTATCACCCATTTTATGCCTTGGTTTTAGTTCTAATTCGCCATAAAAAAAAGCATTATCAATTTGTTTCTTAAACTTAATTTTTTCAAATTCCAAAATATAAACTTTTCTTCTATGCTGATTAAAATCATCCGGTGTTATATGTTCATAAAATGGAAACATCTTTTTATCTATACCGCCCAATAGAGCAACATAAAGCATCTGATTAAAACACATTAACGCTTCAACAGCATTAAAATGACCGGAACCTGGAGATAAATAGCAAGATTCTTTAATAGAAAAATCAGCACTTAATTTTATAGTACTATCTGTTTTGAAAATCTGGGCATGTGAGAGATAGCGTGTATTTTTAGCTATATAAGTTACAAGAGCCATATTTATAATTTCTTCGGCTACATTTGATAACATCACTCTTCTCCCGATGTATAGCAATACTATAAATAAAAGGAAAGCCGTCATTTCTGACGACTTGTTAACTTTGGTCGGGACGAGTGGATTCGAACCACCGACTTCTTGCACCCCATGCAAGCGCTCTACCAGGCTGAACTACGTCCCGAATACTTTTGCACTTATATAACCGCCCAACCTAAAAAGCAAGCAAAAAAGACTCCATCTTAAACATTTCACAAAAAAGGCCGCTCAAAAGCGACCTTCAAAATTCTATTTCCCGCAAAATTAAGCAGAAACCTTACCGGCAACAACCTTTTTAATTTTCTTTGCTTCTTCTGTCAATTTGCTATCAGGTGTAGCCATCAAATAAGCATCAAGACCACCTTTGTGTTCAATAGAACGCAGAGTCTTTGTGCAGATTCTCAACTTATAAACTTGACCCAAAGCTTCACTCAACAATGAAACAATTTGCAAATTCGGCAAAAAGCGACGGCGTGTTCTGTTATTTGCATGACTTACATTGTTACCGCTCATAACACCGGTGCCGGAAATTTCACATTTCTTAGCCATTTTTTTATCCTTCAATTATCTTTACTTCAAAAAACGTTTGCTCATACATACAAACATTATCCCAATAAGTCAAGTAAAATCTTCTCTAAAAAATTAAAAAAAACTAGATTTTTATCAAAAGATGATATATAAGCCTATTCTACATACAAAAACCGTACCCGTAGCTCAATTGGATAGAGTGTTGGCCTCCGACGCCAAAGGTTGCGAGTTCGAACCTCGCCGGGTGCACCAAAAAACCGCCAAACAACCAGTTTCGGCGGTTTTTTTTACTAAAAAAACGGATTATATGCCCACTGCAAAAGCGCCTGCCTTTGTTCTACCCGACAATCCATATCAAAAGCCATACAATTTTTATAAACTTGCGCATAGTGTCGCCTGAATGCCCGCCATCTTTTGATTTGAATCTCATCAATTTCTTTTATCCGCCGTCCCATATAATACCGACAATACCATTGAAACCATCCCCTCGGATCCGGCCCGATAATCCATCCGCGCCGCCGCCATTCGCCTAAAGACATCCTTGATTTAATCTTAAAACAATTTTTCCCGATATCCGCCTTATCAATGGATATTTGAGCCGTCTCAAACCAATCAGCCGGAAATTCTTTTTGGCAATCAGTTAAATAATGCCCCTCAAACACACCCAAACTCAGCATTTCCTTTGGTGTCAATTCCGGTTTAAATCCAAAATCAAAATTTTCACCCATCGGCTCAACACAGTCATATTCATAACCTTGTTGCATTTTATCAAAAACAATCATCTTTTTCCCCTAAAAAAAAGATAATCACCCCGGGGCAAAAATCAAGCTGTCCTATCATTCATAAAAAATCTCTTCTCAACAGGAAAACCCCCGACCTTGCGGTCAGGGGTTTATCCTTAATTCTCATTTGCCTTTGCTTTATATTCAGCAAACTTTCTGCAATCTTCACACGGCTCTGAGGGTTTCACCACCGTATGTGCCTCATCCGATAGAAAATGATAATGCTCGATTACATTACCATCATTGTCACGAGTAGAAAACCCAATTTCAGCTCTCCCAAAAGCATCATCCAAGTAAAACTTAAACTGTTCGAGCTCATCCTCTGTCACGCCACCGGCGTGAATACGGTCATAATCTCCAGGCTCAACTCCAACCTGTACGCGGAGATTAATCTTGTCGTACTCCTCATCAAAGACTTCCTTGGTCTCCAGATCTAAGATAAAAGCCTTGTAAAGGTACTCATACTCATCAGTCAGAGTAACAACGATGCACTTCTCCTGATCATACTTTGGCTCTTTCTCTGCTGTGATAAGGTAATAAACCCCATAACACAAAACGCCGATAAGCACCAAAATTGATAACTCTTTTACCAGTCGGAAATTCTCATTCTCCACTACTGGAATGTTTTCATTCTTTTTCATACGCTATATTTTAGTGATTAATAATTTTCATCATTGTAGCTTTTTTCAGTCCTTAAAATACCACACTTTTAAATATGTGTCAATGCGTTTTTGTCTATTTTTTCTAAAAATTTTCCCTTGCTACAAAATATTTCTTAAATTTACCCAATAGAAAAACCGCCTGTTTGATACAGACGGTTTCTCAATTTAATCTACTACTTGTTTTAGGTTTTGAACATTAAAGTCCTCGCATTCCAAATGCAATATACTACAATTATCATACGATACGTTTTTCAAACCTAAGCCGCATTCCATTGCGCTTAACACACCGGCATGACAAACAATCCCCACACACATCTTTTCGTCTTGATAATAACAAGCCTTTTCAATAATGTCTGTCAAGCTGTTCATCACACGTTCAAACACTTCATGTTTGCTTTCTCCACCCGGAAAACTCAAATTCCAAGTATCCCACGTTGGATTCAGAATGTCAAAAACCAATTCCTTTCCAAATTTTTCCTTACTCTCATCAAAGGTCATACCCTCTGCTATACCAAAATTGCATTCGCACAATCCCGGATAAACAGTAAACGACTGAGGATAAAGAATATTTTGAGTAACAATATTTACGGTCTGTATTGCACGCAACATTGACGAACAATAAAGCCCCGTAAAAGGAATATTTTTGATTTTCATTGCAAGCATTTGTGCTTGTTTCATGCCGTTCGCGTTCAAAAGAACATCAGAACCACAGCCCTGCCATACGCCACGAACATTCAAGTTCGTTTCACCATGGCGAAAGAAATAGAAATCCTTTCTTTTCATAATGATATCATATATATATTTTTTTTATAATAATTTCTCAGATGGCGCACATACTAGTCTTCTTTTTTTATTTTTGCAACAAAAAACCGCCCCGAAAGGCGGCTTAAAAGGCTTATAAAATATTTTAAGCAAGCAACTCGTCTGCCAATTTTTCAAGTTGTGCTACATCAGCCTCTTTCATGGCAGATTTAATCGTTACCGTATTTTCCGCAAAAGTTATATTCTTAAACCCTTCCATAGCGGTTTTCATCTTTTTCGCTGCTATCGGGGCCCAAGAACCGTTTTCAATAAAACCGACCTTACGATTTTGATAAGTCTTTGCCCGCAAATGCGCAATAAAAGTTTCCATTGCCGGAAATATATCTCCGTCATACGTTACCGATGCCAAAACAAGCCTGTCATAACGAAATGCATCTTCCACCGCTTCTGCCATATCATCACGCGCCAAATCCGTAATAGCAACCTTCGATGCTCCTTTCTTTTCCAAAATTTCCTTGAGTTTCTCGGCCGCCTCTTTTGTATGGCCGTAAATAGAGGCATATGCAATAAAAATTCCCTTATCTTCCGGCTCATATTTACTCCAAATATCATATTTACCTATATAATAACCGAGATTTTCGGTCAACATCGGACCGTGTAACGGGAAAATCTTTTGAATATCAAGCGTTGCCGCTTTTTTCAAAACAGTTTGTACCGGCGCACCGTATTTACCGACAATGTTAAAATAATACCGCCGCGCCTCACAAGCCCAATCCTCATCCGTATCCAATGCACCAAATTTACCGAACGCATCAGCCGAGAACAATACTTTCTCTTTTGTTTCATAAGCCATCATCACTTCCGGCCAATGTACCATCGGTGCCATAATAAATTTAAGTGTGTGGCTACCCAAAGCAACCTCATCGCCTTCATTAACCACCACTTTACGTCCGTCTAAATTTAAGTTTTCAAAAAACTGCGGAATCATACTAAATATTTTGGCATTTGCGATAACTTTAGCGTTTTTATATTTATTCAAAAACTTCTCAATATTCGCTGCATGATCCGGTTCCAAATGTAAAACAACCAGATAATCGACATCTCTGCCGCCCAATGTTCTTTCAAGATTATCAAACCAAACATCGGTCGCGCGCTTATCAACCGTATCCATCACGGCAACTTTATCATCTTTAATCAGATAAGAATTATAAGAAACCCCGTTAGGAACAACATATTGTCCCTCAAACAAATCTAATGTTTTATCATCTGCCCCGATATAATAAATCTTGTCCGTTAACTGATTATTTTCCATATTATCCTCCTCTTTTTTATTTAATCTTTGATTCAATTATCTCAACAGCATTATCAAAAACTTCTTGAATACTCATGTCAGATGTATCCAATATAACCGCATCATCAGCCGGTTTCATCGGTGCATCTTTTCGATTCGCATCACGCTCATCACGTGCTTTCACATCTGCCAAAACTTGCTCATATTCTGCTGTCATTCCTTTAGCAATAAACTCATCATAACGACGTTTTGCCCGAACTTCCGAAGAAGCGGTAATAAAGAATTTAACATCAGCTTGCGGGCAAATAACCGTACCCGTATCACGTCCATCATAAATAACCCCTCTAGCCGGAGTCCCATCTGCGTGCGTCGGATTCTTATAAAAATTACGTTGCATATCCAAAAGTCTGGAACGCACACCTGTATAGCTTGAAACAACAGAAGCCGCTTGCCCACCTGCAGCCGAACGAAAATCTCTATCTTTAGAAAGTTCCATCATCTCAACAAAAGTCAATGTTTCCGCATATTTCTCAGCAGCCTTTACATCAGCTAAATCAATATTATTTTTCAACATTTGCAGACCAACAGCACGATAAACCATACCTGTATCAAAATAAGCTAAACCGTATTTATCTGCCAACCTTTGTGAAAGTGTGCCTTTTCCTGCCGCTGCAGGACCATCAACCGTAATAATCATCAAAACCTCGTTTCAAATTTATAAATTTTATCTATTCTTTAACACATCTCTGTTAATATCCTAGCATAAAATAACTTTATACAAAGAATAAACCAATGACAAAGAATTTCCGTTTATACATCAACGAAGAGTTAGCGCTCAAAAAAAACCTTTCTCTTAACGAAGAACAGACACACTACTTAAAAAATGTGGTAAAATATGCCATTGGTGATACACTTAATTGCTTTGATAACAAAAATGGAGAATTCACTTGTCAAATCATTGAATATAAAAAAAAATCAGCCGCAATTGAGGTTGTAAAAAAAATAAAAGAATATTCTCTTTGTCCGGATATTTGGTTGCTTTTTGCTCCCTTAAAAAAGGATAAAACGGATTTTGTTATTGAAAAAGCAACTGAATTAGGATGCCGCAAAATCCTTCCTGTTATCACACAATATACCAACACCACCAACATCAAAACTGAGCGCTATATTGCCCAAAGCATTGAGGCTGCTGAACAATGCCGCCGCACAGACTTACCACAAATAGGATTCCCTATTTCTCTGCCGAATTTACTAGCCAGCTGGGATTCTTCTCGTACCCTGTTTTTCATGGATGAAACTTTAGAAAGTCTCCCCATTGCAAAACAAATAACCGCTGATAAAAACAAAAAAGCCGCTGTTTTAATTGGTCCGGAAGGTGGTTTTTCCAAAGAAGAATTAAACTTATTAAAAAAAGCTTCCTTTGCCAAAGGAGCAACCCTCGGCCCACGTATTTTACGCGCCGAAACAGCCGCAGCTGCGGCTATATCCTGTTGGCAAATGTTAGCCGGAGATTGGAGTAAATAAATGAAAATACTTATTGCTGATGATCATGAACTATTTCTAAAGGGTCTGGAATTTATCCTGCAAGAAAATTTGCAGAACATAGAGATAACCACCGCCCAAAATTATACGGAAATTTTCTCAAGATTACAACAAGATAACCTCTTTGATTTAGTCATTACCGATTTAGCCATGCCCGGTGCAAATTGGTTAGATGCCATTAAAAAAATTCACACTGCATTTCCAGATACGCCGATAATAATAATTTCCGCTGTTTTTGATAAAACAATTTTACAACAAACCCTGGATATCGGAGTTTCCGGTTATATCCCAAAAACTGCTTCAAATAACTTAATCATCAGTGCTATAAACTTAGTTTTAGCCGGCGGTGTTTACATTCCACATGAATTATTATATTCAGTTCAGAACAATTCCTCACCCGCTACCATACAACAGCAAAAAGAATACATTTCTCCCTTAAAAACTCTAGAAAAACTGACTGCAAACACTACCGAACACACACAAAAAGGTTTAACAGAGCGCCAAATTGACATAGTTAGATGTATCGCAGAAGGCCTGTCTAACAAACAAATTGCATACAAATTGAATTTAACAGAGGGAACAGTAAAAGTACATATTACCGTTATCTTAAAAATCTTAAATGTAAAAAATCGTACTTCTGCAGTAATTGAAGCTGCCAAACGCGGTTACATATCAGAAAACATTTTAGATAAACAATAAGAGGTTTAAATGGCAAAAAATTCAAATACATCACTTCCCGCATACATAAAAGACCTGTACTCTTGGCTATATTTCAACCCCAAAGTATATAATTTTCTCGATAATCCCTTAATTCTCAAAGCTCTGACCTTCGGATATCACGATATCCTAGGAGAAGAAGTCAAAAAAGAAATTTCATCCCATTCTCACGTATTACAAATAGGCGTAACTTTTGGCTCACAAACAGAAAAAGCCTATTCAGCACTGGGTATGCTGGGTTCATACACAATAATGGATATTATTCCCGAACAAATAAAAGCTTCTCAAAAAAAACTTTTAGATCAACGTATCAAATACATACATGCCAATGCACTAAAACCCTTCAAAGAAGAATATGACATTATAATATGCTACATGCTACTCCATGAATTACCGCCCTATACGCGCGCCGCACTCTTAAAAAATCTGACTCAAAATCTCAAGGTCGGCGGTAAAATTATATTCGTGGATTATCATTTACCATTACCATATCATCCACTAAAATATTTCATCAGAGCGTTTAACCGATTGTATCAGCCATTTGCCGAAACATTGTGGAAAAAATCTATCAGAGAGTTAACACCAAATTCTGAACATTTTACCTGGTCACAGCAAAGTTACTTTGGTGAAATGTACCAAAAAGTCGTAGCTACAAAAAATTACTAAACTGCTTAAATTATAAAAAAGCCGGTCATCTAACAAAAATGGCCGGCATATTCTTAAAATTTAAGACTTAGCCACATTTATTTTCTTAAATTTTTGCTTTTCACCCTGCGATTTTGGAATCGAAACCGTTAAAACCCCATTATTATAACTGGCAACGGTAGCATTATAATCCAAATCCCAAGGCAGTTGAATGGTACGTCTGAACATACCATATGATATTTCTGAAAAATAATTATCCTTTGCGTTTTGAGAAACTTCATTTTTTTTCTCACCGCTGATACACAAATAACCATCTGCAGAAACTTTCAAATCTATATCTTTTTCATCAATTCCCGGAATTTCCGCTGTCACACTGACAGTATCTTTATGCTCCGTTACTTGTATTTTTGGAGCCAAATCTGATGTTTCTGCATTGGAACTATCCACAAAATTCCAAAAATAATTCATCAAACTCCTAAAATCCGTCGGAACATGCGAAAAAGATACCTCATGGTTATTTTGACTTACGTTTGCTACAGCATTTCTCATAAAAAACACTCCATACTTCTATTTTTCTTCTTCAACAATTTCAACTTCTTCAAAATCATCAGAATACTTTGATCCGCAGCAACAGCCGGAAGAAGAACTCGGCTTAGAGCTGGATTCAGAACCGGATTTTTTACGAGAAAATTTAGATTGAAAACTTTTCATATTAACCTCCAAAAAAATAAAACATTAAAAAGGGCGTAAAATTATCAAAAACTTTACGCCTAAAAAATAATCTGAAATTTCCTCGTTTTAAGATAAACAAAAGGGCAGTTTCATCTGCCCGAAATATCTAAAAGTCAACAGAAAGATTTTTTCCCATCTTCAAAAATTTATCAGTTCTTTGCTCTTTCAATTCTTCAGCAGAAAGTGCAGAAAGCTCTTTCAAATGACGAATAAGAGTTTCTTTAACAGAAGCAAAGACCTGAGTTGCATTACGATGAGCTCCGCCCAAAGGTTCTTTAATAATTTCATCAATCAAGCCCAACGCCTTCAAATCTTGAGCAGTCAGATGCAAAGCTTCTGTTGCTTCTTTTGTTTTATCGGCAGAACGCCATAAAATAGAAGCACATCCCTCAGGAGAAATAACAGAATAAATAGAATGCTCCAACATCAAAACTCTATTTGCTGTTGCAATCGCAATAGCACCACCAGAACCACCTTCGCCAATAATCAGAGAGATAAGTGGTGTCTTAACTTTCAAGCATTTTTCAATAGAAGTAGCAATTGCCTCAGCCTGTCCTCTGGCTTCCGCATCCACACCCGGATAAGCGCCAGCCGTATCCACAAAACAGATAATCGGCAAATGAAATTTATCTGCCAAATCCATCATACGCTGTGCCTTGCGATATCCCTCCGGTCTGGCCATACCAAAATTATATTTAATACGGCTATCCACATCATTACCTTTTTCCTGACCAATAACCACAATCGGCACGCCATCCAATTTACCGAGTCCGCAAACCATTGCCGCATCATCAGCAAAACATCGATCACCGGCAAGCGGTGTAAAATCTTCAATAAAGGCCTTAATATAATCCAAACAATGCGGCCGTAACGGATGTCTTGCAATCTGGGCTTTTTGCCAAGCAGATAGATTCATATAAGTCCGATTAATATGCTGCGCAAGCTTTCTTTCCAACCTCTTGGTTTCGCGCGTAATATCCATATCTTCATCTTTAGCTAAAAGCTTTAAGTGTTCGATTTTTTCTTCTATTTCTAAAATATCTTTTTCAAAATCTAACACAGCTGCTGTAGAATCATTCATTTTTTATCCTCAAAAAAATTAACTCTTGGCACTTCTATAACATAAAATAAAAAAATTTCATCATATTTTTTTCATCTATTCATCAGAGTCTTCTCATAAAAGAATAAAATCCACAAAAAACAAGGGATTTTATCCATTTTTTATTTGCAAAATACGGCGCATAAAATAAAATGTTAAAAAAATTTTATCAGGAGTAAAAAATTGTTGAATATTTCCTTTTTCATCACGGCTTTTTCCAGTATTTTCTGGTTGATATACAGCTTAAGATTCATAAATATTCAAGCGCTCTCTACCGGCAATACAGAACTTTTGTTCCAAAGTCTTATCATTATTTTATTGCCGATTGCTTTGGTTTGGGGCGTATTCAGTGTTATAAAGAGCCACTTTACGGAACAAAAAGTTTTCCATTGCTTATATAATTCTCTCAATCAAATAAGAAAAAATATTGAAGATACGACAGAATTAAGCCAAAACCTGGTAAACACTCAATCAGAAATTAAAAATGGTTTTCTTTTCCAAGAATTTAATTTTTTAATTTCGGATATCAACGAAATCCTATCAGACATCATAAAGCGTAGTAACTCTGTTTCCAGTGCTCAACTAGAACACTTATGGGCTCAAACATCCGGCGGTGAAAGATGGATTATGGCTAAAACATTCATAGAAATAGTTGATTATCAATCCGAGTTTTCGTCACATCTGCGCCAAAAGGCACTAAAAGATTCTCTTCTCAAAGGCAATATTTTAGAATTCTGTGCCAGATACAAAACCATCAAAGCATTATTGAAAAACAGCCATAATGAGATTTTTTATAACATCATTGTGTCCGGTGCTTTAGGCAAAACCTTTGATATTTTAAATTCTATTGCAGAAAATTTATCTTCGCAGGATTTACCCCCTTCATACACAGAAAAAAATACCCGTCAACCAGAACCGGTTAAACAAAATTTTTTCAAACCCGCAGAAGAGAACCTCGAGTTTCCGTCATTTTTAAGCAATCCGGAAAATAACACTCCGGATATCAGTCCGGCCCCCATCAAAATAGAACCGACAATGGATAAATCAGAAGAAACTGATGATAATCTAAAAGCTATTCGCGATGAAATTTTAGCACTGGAACCGCCAGAGACTGAAGAGGAACATATTATTGAACATATTACCCCGGCTCCGGTCATTACCGGTTTTACACAAACACAAATGGCCTTGCGTGATATAAAGAACTCTGCTCAAAATAAACCTGAGACAGAAAAAAGAACACCTATTATCTCATTAGAAGAACTGGAAAAGGAAATTAATTCATCCCCGGAAAATAATTACGATGAATATGCCTATCCTTTCGGAGCATGGTTAGATGGCAAAAAGAATAAGTAAAATAATTTCTTTTATTCTTCTTTCTCTTGTTTACATACAAGTAGGCATAGCTGCCTCAAATTCAAACATGCAAAAAACAGAACTAAAAAACTATGTTTCTATCGGTGATACGCCAAAATATACATCAAACTTCAAAAATTTAGAATACATCAATCCAGATGCTCCCAAAAAAGGCCACATCACTCTCCCGGCATATGGCACTTTCGATAATTTCAATCCTTATATATTTAAGGGCACCGCTTCCTCGTCGGTTGTAGAATTAACCTTAGACAGTCTTGGTTTTTCACCGGCAGATGACCCGGAAACTGCCTATCCTCTAATTGCAGAAAAATTTGAATTGCCCAAAGATAAAAGTTTCATCGGTTTTTTCATCAATCCAAAAGCTAAATTCAGCGATGGCTCTCCTGTAACGGCAGATGATGTTGTTTTCAGTTTTAATTCCTTAATAACCAAAGGTTCACCTGTTTACAAATTTTATTATGCAGACGTTGAAAGTGTCAAAAAAATAACGCCACGTCATGTTCGTTTTTATTTCAAAAAAGACATCAAAAATAGAGAGTTGCCCCTCATATTAACATCGTTAAAAATATTCTCCGCCAAAGATTTTAAGGATAGAGAATATGATAAGCCTAGTCTTATTCCCCCTCTGGGAAGTGGCCCATACATCATCAAAGATTTTGAAGCCGGACGTTATATAACTTTCAAACGTAATCCGAACTACTGGGCAAAAGACTTACCCACCAGAAAAGGTTTTTTCAATTTTGATGAAATAAAATATGATTATTACCAAGATACCACCGTGACCTTGCAAGCTTTATTTGCCGGCAATATTGACGTTCGCACTGAATATATCGCCAAATCATGGGCAACGGGATATGATAATGAGTTAATAAAAAGTGGCAAAATAAAAAAGCAGGCAATAACACACAATCGCCCGGCTGCAGAGCAATTCTTTGCATTTAATATTCGTAAACCGAAATTCCAAGATGCACGTGTTCGCCAGGCAATCAGTTATGCTTTCAATTTTCCCTGGGCAAATAAAAATCTTTTCTATAATCAATATGAAAGATTGACCAGCTTTTTTGCCAACACCCGCTTTGCCTCTAAAGGAATACCGCAAGATTTAGAGCTTTATGCCTTGTCAGAAATAAAAGACCTTTTACCCGATGAAATTTTCACCACCCCGATAGAAGAAATCTTTCGCAACGACAAATTATCAGATCGTGAAAACCTGAAATTAGCCGTTAAACTGCTAAATGAGGCCGGATACGATTTTATTAACGAAAAAATGTGTAACAAAAAAAACGGTGAGCCTTTAGAGTTTGAAATCATCATAAATTCTGCAAATGGTAACACATTTACCCGTGTTTTGCTCCCCTTCATCGAAAACTTGAGAAAAATCGGCATAAAAGCCACCACCCGAATTTTAGAAGTAAACACCTACAAAAACAAAATGGATAAATTTGATTTCGATATGGTTATCGGAGGTTTTCAAGGTCCGTCCATGCCGGGTTCAGAGCAAAAAGATTTATGGGGCAGTCAATCAGCTGATGTTGAAGGCAGTAGCAACCTCATGGGTATCAAAAATCCCGCCGTGGATAAACTCATCCAGAAACTGATAGAAACAGAAGAAAACGAGCTTTATACCGCCTATGTCAAAGCCTTAGATAGAGTATTGTTATTCAATCACTATGTTATTTTCAACTGGTACACAGATTCAGACCGGATAGCCTTTTGGGATAAGTTCGTTCTTCCCGAAAATAATTTAGATACCGGCGTCGATGTTTTCACTTGGTGGATGAAAGAGTAAGGCAATGCGTAACTATATAATAAAAAGACTTTTACTAATTCCCGTTACCCTCTTTGGCATATTGCTGATAAATTTTGCCATCATCCAACTTGCTCCCGGCGGTCCGGTAGAATATATGCTCGCACAATATAAAGGTATGGATACTTCTGCCACCGGCAACATCAATTCAGGCACACCAAACCTTAATGCCGAAAAATATCAAGGCGCCAAAGGTGTCCCTGATGATTTGGTAAAAGAATTAGAAAAACAGTTCGGGTTTGATAAGCCGGTACACGAGCGCTTTATAAAAATGGTAAAAGACTACCTTTGTTTTGACTTTGGCAAAAGCTATTATAAAGACAAAACCGTTCTGGAATTAATAAAAGAACGTCTTCCAGTTTCGATTTCCCTTGGTTTATGGTCAACCCTCCTGATATATTTAATAGCCATACCTTTGGGAATAAAAAAAGCTCGCGAAGATGGTGAAGAATTTGATATTATCACCTCTTCCATCATCTTCATCGGTTCAGCCATTCCTGTCTTTTTATTTGCTGTCTTTTTAATTGTTTTGTTTGCCGGCGGCACATATTTTCAGATATTTCCTCTAAAGGGTTTAACCTCTGACGGCTGGGAAAGTTTTTCTTTTTGGCACAAAATCGGCGATTATTTCTGGCATATAACCTTACCTACAATATGCATTGTCATCAGCGGCATAGCCTCATTAACTATGCTCACCAAAAATTCTTTCATGGATGAATTAAGCAAACAATACGTATTAACCGCCCGTGCCAAAGGTTTATCCGAAAAGCGCATTCTCTATCACCATGTATTCAGAAATGCCATGATGATAATCATCGCCGGACTCCCCGGTTTATTGATAAAAATATTATTTACCGGCTCTCTTTTAATAGAAATTATCTTCAGCCTAAATGGTATGGGATTACTTGGTTATGAAGCCATTATGACCCGCGATTATCCGGTTGTTTTCGGCACACTATACATCTTTGCCCTTTTAGGCTTGGTATTAAAGCTTATCAGTGATTTAACTTATTGTTGGGTAGATCCCAGAGTTAATTTTGAAAAGATATAATTATCTTCCGGTCCGTTCTTTAATCATATTTTGTAACCGTTGTGTATATGGTGCAAGTTCGACTTTTTCTCGATAAGAACGTTCGCTTCTGCGACGATTTTTAAAAGTAAACTCATCAAAATCTTTTTGGTCTTCCTGTCTCTTTATGTCATATTCTCTCACCAGCGGATTTGTTGTCACCGGCTCAAGCGGAACATTTCTAACATACATATCCTTCAGCCTGTTATATACCTGATACTCCTGACAAAGCACTCCAATATCCTCTCCATAAAATTTCTCAGCTAGAGGACCGGGGCGAACTTTGGACTTTTCCAGATACTCCGCTGTGAAATTTTCACCCACATACTTCGTCAGAGCATCATATCTTTTATCTAAATCTTCTCCCTTTTTAGGATCTAAAGGACTTCCATCAGGAGCTTCCTCCCATTCATTGCTTGCTTTACAAATATATTCTAATTCTTCATATATAACTTGTAATTCTTTATCTTTTGCACTTAATTCTGTTTCCTTCAGTTCTTTTTTTAAATCTTCTCTTTTGCTATCCTTCAGCTCTTTTTTTAATGTTTCTTTACTCATTACCTTTCTCCTTAACTGGTATAATATATCCATATGCTAAGATTATATCATAAAAAAAGCGTTAAAGCAATGTGTTTTTATTTCAAAACCTTCCTCATAGAAACATCTATTACCTTATATCCTAATCTCTCATAGAGTTTTATGGCTTTCTTATTAAAACTGAACACACACAAATCAAGCGCCTCACCACCGCAATCACGCACATATTTTTCGGCAAAATTTAATAAAGCCGTACCGATTCCCTTGTTGCGATAAGCCTCATCAACACCAAGATTAAGAATATTTCCCAATTTAGAAAATTGCAAACCTTTACTTGCCCGATGTATCATCTCTAAAAATAAAAATCCGCAAATTTTACCGTCATAAACAGCCTTAAAAACTTTTATTCCCGCATCACCAAGCATTTCACGAATATTATTTAATTCATCCTCTTCAGAAACTTTCTTAAAATACTCCGGCAAAGCTCTATCATGCATATCTGCCACTTGATGCGATATTCCGGCAATATCCTCCGCATCTTTTAACTCTGCAATTTCAACTTTAACTTCCATCTCAAAATACCTTTAATAAACATAATAATTCTAAACAGTGTATTTAAAAAGTCAATTATTTACCGACTAACAATTTCTAAACAACTGCTGTTTACTGATAATATCTTGCTTTGTCATAGCAGAACTTAAGAAATCAGAGGTTTCTATCAATTCAAGCGGTGTTCCGTCTGCAACAATTTGTCCGGCTTTAATAACAAGAATCCTATCGGCTAAAGCAATTTCTGTCGGATTATGCGTAACAAGTAAAACTGTTTTGGTTTGCGATAATTTGCGCAATGCCTTCATAACCTTAAAGCTTAATACTTGGTCTAAGCCGGTTGTCGGCTCATCCATAATTACAATCGGTCTATCTGTTAAAAATATACGTGCTAAAGCCAATCGTTGCCTTTGTCCGCCCGACAGAGCTCTTCCATCTTGCCCGATTCTATAAAAAACACCATCCTTAAATAACGCTATATCCTCACTTAAACCGGCCGCGTCTAGAGCTTCTTTAACCTGTTCATCAGTTGCCGATGGGTTAAAATACTTAAGATTATACAACAAGGTATTATCAAAAAAATGCACATTTTGATCAACAAAAGCAATTTGAGCATTGATCATCTCATCCGTAACATTTTGTACATTGGTATTACCGATAAGAATCTTGCCGTCTGTTACATCATAATCATGACGAATAAGGCTCATTAATGTTGATTTACCTTGTCCGGAAGTACCGGCAATAACCGTAATACCTCCTTTATTTATCTCGGCATTAATTCCGTGTAACACCTCTTCGCCACGCTCGATAGAGATATTATCATTTTCAATCTTTGTAACATCTTTTAGCTTTGGATAAGCAAACTTAACATTTGCAAATGTAATTTTGTTATCTTTAGCATTAAACCGTTTTTCGCCACTCTTACGCTCTAACGCTTTTGGCGTAATAAGCTGTTTTTCCGTATCCACTACCTGATTGCGGTTAAATAGTAAATATCCGTACCAGGTAACGAGTTGATAACAGCGTTGTCTAAATTTAAAAGCAGCCCCTGAAATTAAGACAAATCGCCCGATATCTCTTGTTTGTATAATATCTATAACAGCCACTAACGCAACCACAATGGCAATTAAACTTAATAATACAACTCGAGAACCTTCACCCAATTTAAATTCCAAAAAACTGACTTTGTTTCTTGAACTGACTAATCGATTATTGCGTTTATTAATCAATTTCTGTTCAACACCCGTCTTTAACGCCTCTTGGACCAAAGCAGAACAACTCATAACATCACGGTTAATTTGCCTAACTTTTGCCTTCATCAAACGACACTTATTTTGAGATTGTCTCAACAAGTATTTTGAATAGATGCAAATCTCCATATACAAAAGCCCGAGCAGTGCCATTGCAAAAAACAACTGAGATGATACATAAAACAAACTGGTTCCGGTAACAATCAATACAATTATACCTCTTGCCATATCTAAAACATCAAAAAATAATGCAACTTTATCCAAGGCAATTTGGGTAACCATATCACTTAAAGTTGCTGAGGTATTGGTTACAAAAAAAGGACGCGGCTTTTTTATAATATCCACGTATTTTTCACAACATTCCTGCGCCACATAAAGGCCTTGAAGATAATGGGTAAAAAAGTAGCGCAAGTCATTAAACAGCGGATCGAGGATTTCGCGCAAACAATATAACCCCCAATAACTTAAAAAGACGAGAACGGCTGCTTCTGAGTTACCGAGCAGAGCCGGCAAAGAACCTAATACCAACATATAAAAAAACGGTTCTAAACCTTCAAATACCGCCGAAATCAACCCGCAAGCAACCATTTTATGTGCCACGGTCTTTGCCGGCTTATGAAAACCTTTATAAGTTTTATAGGCAAGCACAATCGGATTAATTTCTTTTTTTGACGACTGCACAGCAAAACCACGTACTTTTAGATAAATATTGTGCCATCTCTCCTTTTCAAAAGCCCAAAAAGATAGTGTTTTGTTCCGCGACTGCGGAACAGTTATATTAAAATCTGTCATTAAAAAACTCCGTAAATTTGTTAAAACGAGCAAAAAAATTTCATACAAAAAATACTCTCATTTGCTTATCTGCAAATCAGCTCGAGTTTGGCACATCAATGCCATTAACAAAAATTACATATCACAACGCGGTAGTAGAACCATAAAAAATCTCCTCAAATAAATACGACCTCACTATGCCTAAAAGAAAAGCACAAATCAACAAAAATATTTAATATTTTGTCTAAAAATTATCTTGACTTTTTCGTTTATATACATATAATAGAATTATCAAGAGGGGGTTATCCCTCTTTTTTTTATTTCAAAATCTTCATTCTATTATGTTTCATCTCTCTATAACCCAGATTAGCGTAGAGTTGTTCGGCAGAATTGTTAAAAACAAATACATCTAGCTCAATCACGCCGATATTATGCTCCTTACACCAATTCTCCACCGCATGAATAAGCTTTGTGCCGACACCTTGATGACGATACTTTTCATCAACACCAAGGCTTCCGATATAGCCAAGTTCAGAATAAACAAAATATTCTTTCGGCCTATCCCATATATAAAGCACCAAATACCCAACAATTACATTACCCAGAACAGCCTTAAAAACATGAGAATATTCCCCTTCTATTGCCTTTTTAGTAAGAGAAGCATTGCCTTCCACATCACTTGGCTTAAAACAATCAGGATAGGCAGCCTCATGTGTCTTACTTGTTTGATAGGCAAGCTCTGCAATTTTTGAAACATCCTCTATCTTGTACAATTTTATTAGTTTTAGCTTGCCCAAAAATTTTAGTCAGCAAACCAAACCTTTTCTGCGCACAAATTTCATATTGCGGCAACTTATGCTCATTAAAATATGCAATAAATCCCTTTACTCGATCAATAAAAGGGTTAATGTCATAGCCAGCATTTCTTGCTATCTGACATCCTACAATATCGGCAAAACTTTCTTGCATTAAAGGATTTTCAAATACACATTTTTTTGGACGATATCCAAAATCCAACCAATGCCCAAGCTCATGTCCAATAATCCCAGCAAACAAATTTTCTTCAACCAAACTATCTAAATTAGGCACCCTAATCCCTAATACCGGATGTAAATTCTGCGCAATAATACATGTATCCATCCAAGCATTAAACTCACCTTTCAAAAACTGAAACATCATAGAATGCTCTCTCAAAGATTCTCTCAAAGTTACATTCGGCTCCTTATCAGCAGATAAAAAACTATCGATAATAGTTTGCACCTTTTTGTGAATATCTAAACACTCTTTTGCTGACGCAAAATTTCCCACTAAAGCATAATTACCCAATCTTTCCAAAGGAGCCTCAAATTCTAAACTTTCATTTTTAATATGTTTTGCATATAAATTAACAATTCTACGGCTAATACCAAATTGCAACAGTCGTTCTTTAAGATATTCTTCTAAATTAAACTTTTGCACATTAACAGGCTTAATAAGCATTTTTTCAATAAAATTACGTTGCTTAATTGCCTCCTTATCGCCAGTATTTGCCAAATCATGTATTTTCTTATCTACAATAGCTATTCTTTGTCGCAAATTATCATCATATACAAAAGGATAGCCTTCTTTTTGCCATTGTGTTATAACTTGACAATATTCAGTAAAAGAAAAGCTATTACTCATTTCAAATCCTTTCTATTAAGGGAGAGGGATCCCTCTCCCTTGTTCGTACCCCTATTATTTCTTCAATTCGTTAATTAAGCGTTGAGGATTAACTATTGTCCCTATTCCTTTTTTGAAATCACCGGTTTCAATTCCTAAACGCCAATATTCCTCTGCTGTCAAATCCGTTTTAACACTTTTAGCCAAAAGGTAAAGTCCCACCGCATACGTCGCACTAAAAGGACCTGCACTGTGGTCAAATGCATAATCTTCCATAGACACTTCTTGCGCATGTGTCCAACCTCCATTGGGAAAACTCAAAGAATTACGAAAAAGTTCTTCCTGATCCAATGGTACCCGTCGTAATACGGAATTTTCACTTAGCACAAAGTCATCAGAATTATCAACATCTCCATCATACTTGCAATAAATACGTTCTTCCCGCCACATCCCGTATTTTTCAAAACGCGCCGAACCAACACGGCACCATATACCGAGTTTTTCTGCCTCTTCCAGTGCTTTAATGGTATCAGAATACCCTTCTTCATTGCTAAAACCCTCAAAGGTAAGCCCTTTAATTATCAAAATAGCATCTATTCCTGATTTTCCTTCACCAACAAGTCTTTTATGCAATTCACAAACTTTTCTGATAGCCTCTGCAAAATAAACTTGTGTCCGATTAGCATTATCAACAGCGTAATAATACAAATTCGCCCTTGGTGCCACTCCGCAAGTTTTACCCACCAGTGAAGAAACCAACGCCGCATTAAGCCCTGAACGATTATTTTCATCAATATGTATTTCTTCATATCCTTTAAGCTGATTATGATACTCTATATGATCATACAACCGAAATAAATCAATAACAGCCACATTCCTCCCTTTGCCATCAATTCCCTGTTTATGAAGTTTACGAATGCCAAGCCCCGGATTTTTTCTATATTCTAAAAATTCTTTAGGTTTAAAACCTTTCGGTAACTTATTTTCATCCTCTGGCCATTTTGTATCTTCAGCATACCGTACATTTAAAATATTGAGTTTAGACAAATCGTAATCAGATACATCCAAATGTTCAAAAGTCAAAATAGGATAACCAGACTTACCGGTAAAATTTTTCATATCAATTCCCAAATAATCTGGCTTTTGAAGTCCAGTATTTTCTTTTAAATAACTGGTAATAACATGACGCCCCCTACTTTTAACAAAAGGCGATACAAATTCTTTATTTTTTGCCTTAATTAACGCTTCAGCTAATTGCCAATCTTCCGCTTTTTGCAGTTCGTTCCAATCATTAAACCCGTATTCTTTGGCAATCACGTGCTGCATATTCATCAAAGACAAATCTTTTTTATCGCCAAACACAGCTTTACATCTGGCAACAGCATTTTCATTATTTTCACGGAAATTTTTTAATAAAGATTTTGCTTCCACACGGAAGACTTCAATATATTCTTGCATATCAAATTCCTTTCTAACAACTTATCCTTCTGCCTGTCCGATTAGCTTGGTAAGTTATTAAAAGAAATCTATGTAAAAAACTTTTAAGGCAATAAACACTTTGGCGGACATTCCGGGCGCTTGCCTCACCCATGGCATTTTTATACCAATAAAGCATTTTTTGTCAAGTAATTTTTTCGTTGCACCTATATTTCTTGAAATCCCCCATTGACAAAATTTAAAATAAGAATAAACTCTACCCTATCAAATTTATTATTATGCCAACCGGTCCGCACTCGATAAGAGTTGCTGATGTCTATATATTTTCACCTATTATTAAACACTAACTAACCCGCTGAAAAGGACAGCATTATTAAGGGTATGAAAAAGCTGTACACTACACCAAAAGTAGATGTGGTTGAGGTGGAATCAACAAACATCATCTGCAGTAGTACGTACCATCGCTATGGAAAAAGCTTTGGTACACCATGATTTTGAATTGCGCCTTTAAGCACAAAAAAGAACTTGAGCCATCAAACTCAAGTTCTTTTTTTTATACATCCGATAAATATTATAAGTCGGCAATAACATCAATACTGATAATTTCATCCGGCTGATAAACCATACCGTTATAGCCACCGCCTTTTTTAATATTATCAACAAATTCCATCCCGGAAACAACCTGTCCCCAAACCGTATACTGCCCATCCAAATGCGGACAATCCGCATAGCAAATAAAGAATTGACTGTCTGCTGAATCCGGGTTCATTGCTCTTGCCATAGAAACAATACCTCTTTTATGCGGAATCTTATTAAATTCTGCTTTTAATTTTTTACCGCTACCGCCTGTACCGTTTCCAAGAGGGCAACCTGTTTGTGCCATAAATCCTTCAATAACACGATGGAATTTTAACCCATTATAAAAACCCTGACGTACCAATTCTTTAATTCTTGCCACATGGTTTGGTGCATCATCAGCAAACATTTCAATAACCACTTCACCGTCTTTGAGCTTCATCACTAATGCATTTTCCGCATCTTTAACATTATAAGAATGTTTCATTTTCTTACCTCTCGTTTCACTAACGCCGATTTTTTTCTTTTCTTCAACGGCCAAATTTTTGGTTTGGCCTCCCTTAAGGCTTTTCGTTTCGCTTTTTCCTAAAACATTAGACATGTTAAAACTCCTAAAAAATAAATCTCTTGATGTTATTTAGGAATTGATTTTCAGTTATTCAAGACATAATCAACACGTTCTTCTGCCGTTAATCCGGTAGGATACGTTTCATCAATTTCTTTCAAGCGTGTTTTAAGCCCTCTTCCGTTTGCGATTTGAATAGCCAATCCCGGACGCGCATTGATTTCAAGCATCATCGGTCCGCGATTTTTATCCAAAACAATATCAGCTCCCAAATATCCCAAGCCGGTCATATCATAAGCTAATGCTCCGATAAGCAAATGCTCTCTCCAAAAAGGCACTTTCAAATCCATCAAATTAGCTCCGGTATCCGGATGAATAGTTACCGGCTTATTATGCAGAACCGCGCGCAATGTTTTACCTGTTTTCACATCGAGTCCCACACCAACACCACCTTGGTGCAAATTTGCCTTTCCGTCAGATTCTTTAGTTGCCAATCTCATCATAACCATTGCCGGAAAACCTTTGTAAACAATCACCCGAACATCAGGAATTCCGTGATAGCTGAAATTCTTAAAAACATCACTGAAATTAACTGTTTCTTCAATCAGAGCCACATCATATTTTCCACCCAGAGAAAACAATCCGCTCAATGTGTTTGAAACATGCTGATAAACATCCTTAAAGGTTAAAACTTCACCCGAGGCGCTATAAAACTTTTCTCCGTCAAATTCTTTAATAACCAAAACCCCTTTACCACCACTGCCATGTGCCGGTTTAATCACAAAAGTTTTATACCCCTCAACAATTTTTATCAGATTTTTTACTTCGTATTGATGCTCAATAATTCCTATCATCTTCGGTGTATTGATATTGATGTCGTTGGCCAAACGTTTTGTTTTAACCTTATCATCAACCAGCGTATAAAGAGAACGGTCATTATATTTTGCAATAACCGAATAATTACGATCATTCATTCCCAACACACCGTTTTCTCTTAATAGTTTAGCTGTCTTAAACCAATCAAACATTTTTCTCTAATCCTTATTAGCCAAAGAAGCAAAACGTGTAATTTCTGTTAAGCGATATCCGGTATATGTACCAAGCAACATAACCACAAACATAATAACGATATTCAGTTCATTAAATGCAAACATCACATGGCGAACAGTTTCGTTACTGATAACAAAATAGGTAACAACCGCCGTCAACACGGTATTAAATATTTCTTTTAAAGTATTTTTAGCACCTTCTTCTTCCCACGTAATGGATGCGCGCTCAATAATCCACGCTGTAATAATAATCGGGAAAAAGATTGCCGAGCTGACAAGTGCCGAATCCAATTTATACCCGACCACCGTCAATATCTGTATCAATAAAATAACAAAAATAACCACAAAAGAAATTCTCGGTACCAGCAAAAGATTTAGCTTCGCCACCAAGGCACGCATTAATAAACCCAACGCAATCATAATTGAAAAACAAATCAATCCCGGAACAAACCCCGTCTTAACCAAAGACATCGAAAGCAACATTGGTGTAAACGTACCCATTGTCGAAACACCGATAACGTTACGCAAAACAACTACCACCAAAATCGCTAATGGGAAAATCATCAACCACTTTAATGTATTTTGCTCAAGCAACGGCAATGTATAAATAGAATATCTGTATTCAGTAAGCTTATCATGCGATTTTGCCCTATGTTCCGCCATCTTCATCGGTGTTGCAATAGATTTCAAAACTGAAAACATAACTTTAGAATCTTCGCCACCGCGAACATCCAAAAGAGATTTCCCACCGCGTTGAATGACAATCCAATTTTTAGGCAATCCTATCTTAGCTGTATTTAAGTCATAAAGATTCCAAGAATCATCATAATATGCTTCAAGCATAATATCCGGTTTTTCTGTTTTTTTACCTTCCTCAAGTTTAACAGCACGAGCAATCCTTGCCGGTATTCTTTTATACGCAAGAATTTGTATAATTTTCTCGGCAAACTCTTTTCTCGTATGTTTTATCGGTAAAACCAAACTCATTGAAGGGTTAGTCATTTCTTTATTAACAACGGCAATAACTTTCTGCACCTTATTTCCTTTATGCAGTTCCGTCAGCTCCCAAATTTTCCGCATTTGTTGTTGTTCTTCTTCAGATAAAATTGGTCGTTCGATTTTTTCGGGAATTTGTTTATTTAATTGCGAATTATTTACATCATCATAAACACTTAAACGATAATAAAGATTTTGCCGTCCTTTTTTATTAGCCCCTTCAAACGAAATCTGATGATTTTCTTCATCTTGAAAAATAGCATAACCATCGGCAATAATTTCTTCACTCAAGACCTTAAAACTTTCGTCTTTACTTGGAATAGTTAAATCGATATGTGTTTTCTTTCCCACCGGCTTAAAAGAAATTTTGGCATCAATACGCCACACATCCGTTACCTCTTTCGGTGAAACAGAAAAACCCCAATATTTAATTTTATAATAAATTCCCCACGCAGCATAAACAATAGATAAAATTAAAAGATAAGTTAAAGTTTTTCTAACAGTAAACAAATTAGCTAATTTCATATCAATCGTCCTAAAATTAGTTCAAAGTATAAGATGTCGAGGTATCAACAATAAAGCGACCGGTTAAAATATTTCTTCCAATAAGCCCTTGATAATCAAAACTGGACCTGTCTGCAATTGTAAACAAAGCACTAAAGGTTTCGTCTCCCATTTTTATATCCATTTTAACCGATTTTCGATGTTCGTCCTCACCAACGCGACGCACACGATAAGATGTCTCAATTTTTTTCTCAAAAACTTGTTCTTCTCCACTCTTTCTATTTACAAGCTTAAACGCAACCCATTTTTCACCGTCACGTTCAAAATATTCAACATCTTTACAATCCAAAGCAGAAACTGTCGCTCCGGTATCGATTCTAGCATAAAAAGGAGACTTCATCGGCAAAAAATAAATAGGCTCAACTTCACCGATTATTGGCAAATGAGCCTTTTGTTGAACAATAATTTCCTGCGGCGCCGGATTATTAACATTATGAACCACAGCCGGTACAATAACTTGCTTTGATTGACAAGCAGAAATAGTAAATATCAAAAGCAACAAAAAAAACTTACGCATATTAAACACAACCTACATATTATTTTAATTAATCGAATTTAACTGATTATTACTTTTTTTTGCGTAAGAAACATCAATATTTTTAACTAATACACAAAGAAAATTTGTATTTTGTAATGTAAAGAAAAATACAGCGTATTTAAACAATGTATTTAAACGGCGTATTTAAACTTAGCATAAAAAAGTCTGTTAAAATATAACACTTTAACAGACTTTAATTCGTGTTATATAGAAACTACTTTGTAATAACTCTTTATTAAATATCCATATAAGTCAAATTGTTTCTATTTAAACACTGTTCTTAAACTAAAACATAAATGTTGCTCGCAAACTGGTTGCAAACCCATAATCAGATTTTTGATTAAGCGCCGGATTTATATACATCTGAACATCGGGGGTTATAGTCAACATAGAACCAACACCCCAAGCCCAATAAGCTTCCAATACTTGCTCAGCTTTATGGCTCAATTGTTCATCCACTGCTTTTTCATCAAGTTTATTATAAGCATACGCAACCCCAATCTGGTCTAAACTATTCCGATCAAGCGGGTTATTATAAACCGCACCCAACACCCAAGATTGTCTTATCTCTTCAACACTACCGCTTGTCTCATTAATTCGTGCAAAAATACCCCATTTTTCACCGATATTTTGTGATAAATTTAGAGACCAACCGTTCGTTGTTTCCGGTTGTTCATTTACTGCCGGCTGATTATATACCAAAACAGAAATTTCAGATTCACCGACACCTTTAATCGTCGGTGTGTAGGCAATATACCCGAATGTTGTATAATGTTCATCATTTAGGTGATTAAACCGCACACTTGTAGCATCAACATTTGTTCCGTCTTGTCCGCCAAAAGCAAACGTCCACTTTTCATTTGGAGAAATCTGTGCATACATTCCAAGTCCCGCCTGAGTATAAGAAGCTGAGGCATTTTGCGCCAACGAATCATTCAAAAAATTAACCTGCTGATTAGAATCATAAGCCGTCCCGTCAAAATTATAAATTGGAAATTGCCCCAATCCCAAAGTTAGCCAATTCCAATCCCCGCCAAGTTGATATGTATAATACAATTCATTAAATTCCGTTTGTTTATCTGGATAATCGTTAATTGCCGTTACCATACCAGAATTATTTGCCAAATCAGATGCCGTATGATTTCCATAACGAATAACTGTATAAGCAAAATTTAACGTTCCTGTTCCGTAATCATTATCAAACATTGTCCACGCAAAAGAGGGATAAATATAAGCTTGCACGGCATTACTTTCGCCGTTTGGACTTGTACGCTGTTCTAAAACAGAAAAATCAACACTATAATCAAATCCATACTTTTTATTTATTTCATTCTTAAACTCTTGATACATATCAGTCAAAGTCTCCGCTTTTGCCTCATTCAAAAACAAAAAGCCGCTCAAAACCAGTAACATCGTTTTAGCAATTTTCATATCATTATCCTTTCGGTTACATTAAAAACGACATAGATATAACCATTAAGCTAAACAAAAAAAGGGGATTAACAAAAAAACTCTTGAAGACAATATGTATTGCCTATAAAATTCCCCTATAAAAATCAGAGGAAACCAAAATGATAGCAAAATTAAAAGGAATCATAGATAATATCGGCGAAGATTGTTGCATCATAGATGTCAACGGCGTCGGTTATTTAGTAAATATGTCTTCACGTTCTCTATCCAAATTAAAACAAGGAGATTATGCCTCTTTACTCATAGAAACAGTCATCAAAGAAGACAGCATTACTCTGTTTGGTTTTCAATCCCCATGGGAAAAAGAATGGTTTAATACACTTACAAAAATCCAAGGTGTCGGCGGAAAAGTTTGCCTCAGTATTTTGAGTGTATTATCCCCTGCCCAATTATCCCAAGCCGTTGCCGCCCAAGATAAAAGTTCATTTTTGCGTGCCGCCGGCGTTGGTCCAAAACTTGCTGCCCGTTTGGTTACAGAGTTAAAAGATAAAATCGTCACCATCCCTGTAGAATACATGAGCGGAACAGACCTAAATATCATTTCAGAGGATTCTTCCGTCGAACCGGAAAAAGACAAAAAACAAAAAGCAGCCCCACAACCTATGGAAGAAACAGACACCACCTATGCCAAAACCGAAGATGTTACTTCTGCATTAACCAACCTCGGCTATCAAAAAATAGATGCCTACCGCGTCGCTTCCGAAGTCTGCTTAAAAAATCCGGAAGCGGACTTAAGTAACCTCATCCGCCTCGCCCTAAAAGAATTTAATCAATAGGAGAAACCACAATGCCGGAAAATAACGAAAGAATCTTAAGCGCACAAAAAATCTCCACAGATGAAGTCAATTCTCCTATGGCTATCAATTTACGCCCTTCCACTTTGGATGAATTTGTTGGCCAAGATAAAGTCTGCCAAAACTTAAAAGTATTTATCGAATCAGCCAAAAGCCGCGGCGAAGTTTTAGACCACGTTTTACTTTATGGCCCTCCGGGACTTGGTAAAACAACTTTATCAAACATCATTTCCAAAGAGCTTGGTGTCGGCTTCAAAGCCACCTCTGCTCCAATGATAACACGCTCCGGCGATTTAGCCGCCATCTTGACCAATCTTGAAGCACGTGATGTTTTATTCATTGATGAAATCCATCGTCTCAATCCGGCTATAGAAGAAGTTTTATATTCAGCCATGGAAGATTTCCAACTTGATATCATTATCGGTGAAGGACCATCTGCGCGCTCGGTAAAAATAGATTTACAACCTTTCACTCTTATCGGTGCCACCACTCGTTCCGGTTTGGTTTCCACTCCTTTACGTGAAAGATTCGGTATTCCGTTAAGAATGGATTTTTACAATCATGAAGACCTACAAAAAATCGTTCTGCGCGGTGCTAAATTACTAAATATGCCGATTTCAAATGACGGCGCTATGGAAATCGCCAAACGCTCTCGCGGCACACCTCGTATTGCCGGAAGATTATTAAAACGCGTACGTGACTTTGGTGCTGTTGCCGGCAATGTAGAAATAACATCCGCTGTTGCAGATAAAGCCTTGCAATTGTTAGATGTTGATGGTTACGGTTTGGATGAATTTGACCGTCGTTACCTAAATTGCATTGCCAAAAACTATGGTGGCGGACCCGTTGGTGCCGATACACTTGCTGCTGCTCTTTCCGAAGAACGTGATACCATAGAGGAAGTTATTGAACCTTATTTACTGAAATTAGGTTTCTTACAACGCACTCCCCGTGGCAGAATGTTATCCGAACAAGGTTGCAAATACCTCGGCATAAAAAAATTTAAAACAGACAATTCACAATTCAGTTTTATGGATGATTTAGGATTTTAGCTATGACATACGAAACAGCACCGATTACCGGTAAATTATTTGAAGATAAAACTTTTTCATTTCCTATCCGCGTTTATTATGAAGATACCGACGCCGGTGGTATAGTTTACTACGCCAATTACTTAAAATTCGCCGAGCGTGCTCGAACTGAACACTTGCGCCATTTAGGTATAAACCAACAAGAAATGCTAAAAAACAAAGGCATGGGCTTTGTTGTCAGAGATTGTCATATTGCTTATAAATCACCGGCAAAACTTGATGATGCACTCAATATGACCAGTGAAATAAAAGATATGAGAGGCGCCTCATTTAGAATGATACAAAAACTCTATCGAGGCGATACCGTTTTAGCTGAAATAGAAATAACTGCCGTTTTCCTAACTTTCCCGGCCATGCGCCCAACCAAAATTCCGGAAGAAATCACAAAATTACTGGGATAATCCCTCTTAAGAATAGGAAATTCTAAACTATTCTTCTTTATATAGATAAACTGAGACGGTCACACTGGCAATAATCATTGCCGGCGCCCAAACTGCAAACCATACCGGTATATAGGCGTTAATGCCAAATGCGGAAACAACTTGGGACAAGAAATAAACAGTAAAGCCTATTGCAATACCAAAAACAATCATCCAAAAAACACCGCCTTGCCGCTGATTCGGTTTAAGCGCAAAAATACCGGCCACCAGAACCATTGTCATCAACAAAAACGGCAACGCAATCAAGCTCAAATATCTCATCTTATAGCGAATAACAGAAAATCCCGAAGCCTCATAAAAATCTATCGTATCCGGCAAATTCCAAAAGGAAATAGCCTCCGGATCAATAAAATTATCTTTAATTCGCTGAATATTCATTTCTGTCGGATATGAAAGGCTGTTAACAACCTCTGCTTTTTGCCCCGGTATATAAACATGCACATCTTTCAAATTCAGCATATTATCTTCAAGTGTCGCCACAAAGGCTTCAATTCTGCGCTTAACCTGCATATGAGAATCAACTTCAACAATACTGACGTCATTAAGCCACAAAACCTTATCTTTGAGATTAAGTCCGCCCGCATTGATAACGGCCACCATGTCTTTGCCTTTTCCCTCTCTAATCCAAAATCCTTTATTGGAAAAAAGAAACGCATTCGGATTATTCGTACTCAGGCGATAAGCCAATGTTTCTTTAAGCTCATACATTCTGGCGGAAATCGGATTAATAACAGCAATCCAAATTGCACCGATAAAGAAAATAGCTAGCAATACCGGCACCAACACCCCCCAAATAGAAACACCTGATGCTCTGATAATCACGAATTCGTTCGTTTTGCTGATTCTCCAAAAAGTAATCATTGTTGAAACCATCACAATAAACGGTATAACTTTATCAACCGTCTCCGGCAGTTTTGCTAATACATACTCTATCAAAAAGCCAACAGAAACATCTTGTCTGCTGGATGTACGGCGCATAATTTCAATCATATCAAACATCATTATGATGGCACATATTACCAACAGCACAAACAAGAAATTCAATATTGCCTGCTTTATCAAATACGAACCGAGAATAGAATTTGGTTTCATCATATTTTAAATATCCTAAAAATCACCTGTTGACAAATAGCGTTCGGCACTATCCGGCAAAATCACAACCAACCGTTTATTAATAAAATCCGGCCTTTTAGCTAATTCAATGGCAGCAGCCACCGCTGCTCCCGCTGAGATACCGATTGAAAGCCCTTCTGTTTTTGCCACAAGCTTCGCTGTATCAATAGCCTTATCATTATCTATTTTGATAATTTCATCAACATATTTTTTATCAAATAACGGCGGCACAAATCCGGCCCCGATTCCTTGTATTTTATGAGCGCCTTTCGGTTCTCCGTTAAGCACTGCACTACTTTTTGGTTCCACACCGACCACAAACAAATCTTGATTATAAGTCTTTAAAACCGAAGAAATACCCGTAATAGTTCCCGAAGTACCAATTCCCCCAACAATTGCATCAAAATCCCCACCGGTATCTTCTAGTATTTCCATAGCCGTTCCCATACGGTGAGCATTCGGATTCGCCTCATTATTGAACTGATCTAAAATAATCACATTCGGATTCCGTTCTTTTAAAAGCTGTGCTTTGTGAATAGCTCCACTCATACCATCCTCAGCCGGAGTCAAAATAACTTCTGTTCCAAAATGATGTATCAACTTTATCCGTTCTTCAGACATATTTTCCGGCATAACAATAATAAGTTTATAGCCTTTTGCCGCACACATCCCAGCAAGCCCTATTCCCGTATTGCCGGACGTTGCTTCTACAAAAACTGTATCTTTTGAGATTCCTTTTTTTTCTTGCTCAATCAGCATAGAAAGAGCCACTCTGTCTTTAACAGAAAAAAGCGGATTATACATTTCGCACTTAGCCAAGATTTCCGCATTTATACGCAGCCTTGTCGTTAATCGTCCTAACCTTAAAAGAGGAGTATGTCCGACCATTTCCGTAATAGAGTTATAAATTTTAACCATATTATCAATCTTCCGTGATTTTCAAAATTGCTTCATCTAAATTCGTAATATTATTGCGCTCGGCTCGCGCAGCTAAAATAATTGCCTCAATCTCCTTAACAACCCTTTCTAAGTCATCATTAATAACCACATAGTCATAAAAAACGCTTTCTTTAACCCGTTTTTCAGCCATACTCATTCTCTTTTCTATAACTTCCTGACTATCTGTTTTACGATTAACTAATCTTTCTCTCAGGATTCGCAAAGATGGCGGCAACAACGATATTGTTTTTATTCTATCCCTGGCAAGAGCTTGTAATTGTTGCACTCCGGGATAGTCCAAATCCAAAATTACATCTTTTCCCTGAGCCAAAAGATCATCTATAGGTTTCCTAGGTGTTCCGTATTTAGGACCAAAATCAGAATCCACATATTCATAAAGAGCTTTCTGGTTAACCAATTCCCTGAACTTTTCCTCATTAATAAAATGATAATCTTGCCCATCCACTTCACCTTCTCGCATAGAACGGGTCGTAACCGAAACAGAATGTTCAATATCATCCAAATCCTGTAAAACTTTTTTAATCACGGAACTTTTCCCTCCACCGCTCGGTGCAGAAAAAATAAACATTGTCCCTCTTCTGTGCATTTGAATTTTCGCCATATTTTGCCTCACAAACAATTGCCCTTTACAAATACTTTATCCTAATATATAACAAAAAACACATAAATAAAGCTTTATTTTAGGGATTTTAGCATGATTATCAAAAGTATACTGTTAACCGGCGCTTCTTCTGGTATAGGAGAAGCTTTAGCAATCTATTATGCCAAACAACCACAAACAGAAAATATCTTCATCTGCGGCAGAAACGAACAACGTTTAACCGATGTAAAAACAGAATGTGAAAAAGTTGGCCATGCCAAAATTCATGCTAAAGTTTTAGATGTCGCAGACAAGGAAGCTGTTAAAGAATGGGTAGAAGAAGCCGAAAAAACAGCGTATTTAAACCTTGTTTTTGCTAATGCAGGTGTTGCCACTCTAGAGGAAACTCCTGAAAATATTTATAACACTTTCAATATCAATGTTATGGGTGTTTTAAATACTGTTACACCCGCCGTAGAGATATATAAAAAGCGCGCCGATAAAGATAAGATTATTGCCATCACTTCTTCAATTGCCGGCTATCACGGTTTAGCAACTTGTCCATCGTACAGTGCAACCAAAGCCTGTGTCAAAGCATATGGTGAAGCATTAAGAATAGATCTTTTACCATATAATATCCAGGTAAACACCATCTGCCCGGGTTTCGTACGTTCCCGTATAACAGATAAAAATACCTGCCCGATGCCTTTCTTTATGGAAGCCGGACCGGCCGCAGAGCTAATCGCTCACCGCATAGAAAAAAATGTCGGCTTGATTGCTTTTCCTTTCCCGATGCGTTTAGCCTCTTGGTTCATCAGCATACTGCCGAATTGTGTCAGCGATTTCATCTATAAACGCCTTCCCCACAAGGTTTAAAAAAAAGTTTTTCAATTTTCCATCAAAAAAAATACTTGCACCGTCATAAAAAGTATGCTACACAACCAGTCACAATCTTATATGTATGTCTACTAAAATTTTTATTATGAAAAAAACGCTTTTAAACAACCCGATTGTTGGCATTTTCTTCGTTGGCTTGTTCTTAATGACGTTGTCATGCAAGCCATGGGCGTTTCCGATTCTTTTGGGAATTCTCGGTATCTGCATGGTTATTCTTGCTCTTTTTGATTTCAAAAAACGATGGAAAAAGAACACTCTCGTTGCCATTACCGGAGTCCTTTTCTTTTTCGGATCAGGTCAACTCTTATGCGAAAATTTCAACGTTTCAGAACAGGTAATCACCGGTTTCCGCATCGGCCTTATTGCCACTCTCGTTGCTGATGTTACAGCTCTTTGCATAATTGCTGTCATAACAGCCATCAAAGATTAAAAAAAAACTAAATTATTAACTTTTATCGGCTCTTCCCCTGAAGAGCCTTTTTTATATCAAAAACAAACTTTTTTTCTTACTGTTTTTGCTCACTTTTCCCTTGACTCTTAACATTATTTCCCTTAAAAAACATTCAATTCATCTTGCGGTGCGTCAAATGAAGGTTTATTAACACGCACAAGTCCGCCTACAAATAGGGTCTGGCATTTTTTGAAAATATAAATATAATGGCAAATAGTGCAGAATTTAAAATCCCTGAAATGACCGAAAACTTTGAAGAATTGTTAAAAGAACAATTCGGTGACAAAGGTATTGTCGGCACAGTTATGAAGGGTACTGTTATTCGTATAACTGATGATTTCGCAACCGTAGACGTTGGTCTTAAATCCGAAGGTCGCATTCCTTTGCGTGAATTCGGCAGAAATGACGAATTAAAAGTCGGCGACGTTGTAGAAGTTTTGGTTGACAGATACGAAGACAAAGATGGTAACATTGTATTATCACGTGAAAAAGCACGTCGTGAAGAAGTATGGCAAGATCTCGAAAAGATGATGAACAACAACGAACGCGTTAACGGTATCATCTTTGGCCGCGTTAAAGGTGGCTTCACTGTTGATTTGAACGGTGCTATTGCTTTCTTACCTGGTTCACAAATTGACATCCGTCCGATTAAAGATATTTCTCCGTTAATGGGAATTTCTCAACCTTTCCAAATCTTAAAGATGGATAAGGTTCGTGGCAACATTGTTGTTTCTCGTCGTGTTGTATTAGAAGAAACACGTTCTGCCGCTCGTGCAGAATTGATTGACACCATCAAAGAAGGTGCCGTATTAGAAGGTATCGTTAAGAACTTAACAGAATACGGTGCATTTATTGACTTAGGTGGTGTTGATGGTTTGTTACACGTAACAGATATTTCTTGGAAGAGAATCAATCACCCTGCAGAAGTATTGTCTTTGGGTCAAACAGTAAAAGTTCAAGTTATCAAATTCAACGAAGATACACAACGTATCAGCTTGGGTATGAAACAACTTGAAAATGACCCGTGGCAAGCAGTCGCAGATAAGTACAAAGTTGGCGAAATCTACAAAGGTAAAGTTACTAACATCACTGATTACGGTGCATTTATCGAACTCGAAGATGGTATTGAAGGTTTAGTTCACGTTTCAGAAATGAGCTGGACTCGTAAAAACGTTCACCCGGGTAAGATTGTTTCCACCTCAGAAGAAGTTGATGTTAAGGTATTAGAAGTAGATGCCGACAAGCGTCGTATCAGCCTTGGCATTAAGCAATGCACACCAAATCCGTGGGCTGCTTACATTGAAGAACACCCGATGGGTTCTATCATTGAAGGCAAAATCAAAAACATCACAGAATTTGGTTTGTTTATTGGTTTGTCTGATGAAATAGATGGTATGATTCACTTATCAGATATTTCTTGGGAAAAACCTGGCGAAGAAGCTGTTAAAGACTACAGCAAGGGCCAAACAATTGAAGCCAAGATTATTGATGTTGATGTAGAAAAAGAACGTATTAGTTTGGGCATCAAACAAATGTCTGAAAACAACCTTGCTATGACTTTAGAATCTTTGAAAAAAGGTGACATCGTTAAAGCTGTTGTAACAGGCGCTGACGAAAAAGGTGTTCAAGTAACCGTTCAAGGCATTGCTGCCACCATCAAAAAGGCAGACTTATCTAAAGAAAACAATGATCCGTTGAGCTATAAAGAAGGTGATATTTTGGAAGCAAAATTAACCTCCGTTGATCGCAAAAACACTAAATTAGGTGTTTCTGTAAAAGCTTACGAATTAGAAGAAGAAAAGAAAGCTTTAGAAGAATATTCTAACACACAAGCTGGTGGTTCTTCTTTAGGTGAAGCTTTAGGTGAAGCCTTAAAAAATAAGGAATAATCCTTAAAATCTAAAACATCTAAAAACACCCTGTGTTATTTGCACAGGGTGTTTTTTTTATTCTTAAAACATCTATCAATTACCACTTTGTTCAATAGAAACATCTTCTTCCACCATTACCGGTTGTGAAGACATATCACCGGAAGTATTATCCGGTGCCACTTCCACCCCCGGATTCCCCGGTAACGGTTGCATATCATTATTACCTGAAACATTAGCTGACGCGGTATATGTTTCAATAATCAACACGCCATTATTATCAGCTGTATTGTTTGCTTCATTATTAGCACCGGCAACAGCTTGACCAACCATTAAAGCTAGCGCAAACAGAGCTAAACAACCTAACAAAAATCTACTCATTATTACCTCCTTGATTAAATAAAATAACAAAGGATATATAATCAATAACAAAAGGCTTTCAAGCCTACTCCTTTTACAGTGAAAAATTTAATTTTTCTTTCTGAGCAATATATAAAGAGCTCCACTTCCGCCCAAAGCCTCTGTCGGATTCTTATATGCTAATATCAACGAACTTATTTCAGAATTTTCAAGCCACATCGGCACAGATTTTTTTAATACTCCGTGCGTCGAAAAAAATTCATCATTAACGTTAATACCTTTTCCCGTAATGATTAAAATACATCTCTTACCTTGATCATAAGCTTGCTTAACAAAATTGCATACTTTTTCAAAAGCTTCCTTTTCTGTTACACCATGCAAATCAAGTGTTTCTAAAACCTTAAATTCTTCCCGTTTAAAACGTCTGGCCAAACTGCCATCCATTTGTGTAAAATCATCTTTTGCAACTCTTCTGCCCTTTTTAAGCGCATCAAAAGTAACTGATGTAACCTTATCTTTACGAGGTTTAAATTCCTTGGGTTTAATTTCTTCAACATGACGATTAATTTTGATTTTCTTTATTCCCTTAACCGCTTCCCCCCAAGCATTGTCTTCGGTCATTTAACTCTAACCTCCGCCCCTTTCGGCAAAAGAATAAAATAACTTCCTCGAGAATTCATTTTTCCAGCCTGCTCTAAGGCTTTTTCACCAAATCCCCAAAAATAATCCCCGCGAATAGCTCCAACAATTGCACTACCAACATCTTCTGCCATAATCATTTTATTAATTTTAGAGCCGTCCGGAGCTTTTGTTTCAAGCCACATCATAGAACCAAGCGGTATATAATTTCTATCAACAGCCATACTACGTCCGGCAAACAAAGGCAATCCCATAGCACCGATTGGTCCCTCTGCCTCAACAATCTTATGAAAGATATATCTATCATTTAAGAGCATACTCTCTTTTGCTTTTTTCTTGTTTTTCTTCAACCAATCTCTGATTTTCGGCATAGATGCCTCCCCAGGCTTAATCAACTTCTTTTCAAGCAAAATTGAACCTATTCCCCTAAATTTATGCCCATTATTTTCGGCATAACCGACACGCACCGTTTTTCCATCAGGAAGAGTAGCCACCGCAGCTCCTTGTATCTGCATAATAAAAATATCAACCTCATCATCACCCCAAAGAATAACCGGCGCATCCAATTTTCCTTCATCAATTTCTTTTCTGGTATAATATTTCACTAATTTATTATTTTTTACACGCCCCAAAAGTCTTTGGTTCGGCAAACTGGCATCAAAATCTCTCAAATTAACTTCCACAATATCTGCCGGTTTACCATAAATTGGATACTTATATTTTCCTTCTTTAACATAACTTGCACGAATACTCGCTTCATAATAAGAGGTAAATTTGCCCTCTGTCTGCCCATTATAAATAACACTGTACGGCTCAAAATTATCCCGAATATAATTTTTAAGCTTCGTCCTATCGGTAATTTCCAAAACGCGTGAACAATGCTTTTTATATTCTGGCAAAGAATATTCCAGATGACTGCTTTGTAGTTTTCGATTTGGATTCTTAATAATCGCACTGCAAACACTTTTCACAGCTTTATCAAATAAATAAAAATCATCCCTGTTCCATCCGTCCAAATCGGAATAACTTACTTTTTGCAAAGAAAAGCCACCTGTTCCGACAAGACTTTCTTCTCGCACTCCGCCACGGCAAGAAGCAAGCAAGAACAATAAGGCAAATATAAGTCCACGCTTTAACATTTTTTAGTCGAACACAATAACCAGTTATTTATTTTCGGATTAAGACTTTTTTCAAAAGTCCAAGTATCAGAAATTTTTTGAACATAGTTTTCATCACCTTCAACTACTTCACCTTCTGAATTTTTCAAAAGATTAACTTGTTCACTAACAAACTTAACCACCAAATCAACCTTATCATTTTCCACAAACTTAACGGATTCGACTTCTGTTTCCACAAATCCGATTAAATCAGTTTCCGCAGTTAAGCCTTGCTCTTTTCTGCTGTTAATAACTTCCACAAATTTTTTCAAAAGGTCTTTATCAACCAAGGCAGACAATGTTTTGGCATCACCCTTGCTAAAAGCTGCCAAAATCATTTCAAAAGCTTTTTGTGCGCCTTTAATAAACACATTTTTATTAAAATTAGGTATCTTTGCCAATTCTCTATCCAAAGGAGGAAGCTTATCAAAATCGGCTGTTTCGTTCAATTCCATCTGGGTTTTATTTTTAGCCTCTTTATAAAGTTTTTCAAACTGCTCTTTCGGCACCATAATAACCTTTGTATCCTCGGCTCCTGTACCCAAAACACTTCTCAAACGCGAGAAGATAACAACCACCAAAATCAGTAAAAATATAATATCCAAATATCCTGACATTTTCACACCTCAATTATTTTTATAACAAATATAGCGCAAATATCTTTATTATCAACTATTATATTTGACGTATAAAAATAAAACTCTATATTATAGCTAAAACAATACTTAACAGAAAGGATAAAAAGATGACAGAAAACAATCCGATTCCAAACGAAGTTGCTATTACTATGCAGTACATCAAAGATCTGTCTTTAGAAATACCGCATGCTCCACAAATTTTCACAAAAACGGCAACCCCTCCACAAATTGGAGTCGACTTAAATATTGACACAGCTGATCTCGGTGATAACAACTATGAAGTCACCCTAAATTTAAAAACAAATGCCAATATAGAAAAAGATCCATTATTTATTCTTGAACTGTCATACTCCGCCGTATGCATGGCAAAGCTTCCTCCCGAACAATTGGAACAATTCTTGCTCATAGAAATACCGGGATTACTTTTCCCATATGCCAGACAAATTATAACAAGCAATTTATCTGCAGCCGGCCTACCTCCGTTAATGTTAAGCCCTGTAGATTTTGCCGCCCTATATAGAGCCAAAAAAGCTCAGAAGCAAAAAGCTGAAACAAAAGAAGAAAAGGCTAACTAATGAGATTAGCACTTTTTCAACCGGATATTCCACAAAACACAGGCACATTGCTTCGTCTTGGGGCTTGTTTAGATTTGCCTCTTGATATAATTGAGCCATGTGGATTTATCTTCAATGAAAAAGCAATGAAACGCGCCGGTATGGATTACCTTAATATGGCAACCTATCGGCGCCATAATTCCTGGCAAGATTTTTTAGCATACAGAGAAGAACATCCTGAAGAATATGGTCGTATCATTCTTTTAACAACACATGCCAGCAAGCCCTACACAGAATTTGAATTTAAACCGAATGATATCATTTTAATGGGCCGAGAAAGTGCCGGTGTACCGGAAGCAGTTCACAATATTGCAGATTCGCGCTTACTCATCCCGATGAACCAAAATGCGCGCTCAATAAACGTTGCTGTTTCCGCTGTCATGGTTATCGGCGAAGCTCTAAGACAAACAAATTTATTTCCTAAGTCATTATAAAAGCGTCATTCTCAAAAAAAATAGCAAAAAAAATTAAAAAAATTTAAAATTAGGGGTAGATTTGTTCCAAAAAATGTGGTATAGTCAACACGTTTTCTAAATAAATTATACACATCAGGAGGTAATCCCATATGAAGAAAAGTCCTGTTGTTGCTTTCAACTCCGGTGAGTATGTCGTTTATCCGACACACGGTGTGGGCAAAGTAACGAACATCGCCAAGCAAACTATTGCCGGCAATGAGTTGGAACTCTTAGTCGTCAATTTTGACAAAGACAAAATGACTCTGCGTGTTCCAATGGCAAAGTTGGAAAAAGTTGGTTTGCGTAAAATTTCGGACGAATTGACTATGAAAGAGGCTCTCGCAACATTAAAAGGTAAGCCGAGAGTAAAGAAGATTATGTGGTCAAGACGCGCCCAAGAATACGAGAACAAAATTAATTCCGGAAACCCTGTTGCGGTTGCCGAAGTTATTCGCGATTTATATCGTAGTGAAAATTTGGCAGAACAATCCTACAGTGAACGCCAAATTTATGAACACGCTTTAGAACGTCTCGCAAGTGAAGTTGCCGTTTTCGATAATATTTCTTTAGAAGATGCCAACAAAAAATTGCTGGACACTATTGCCACACGGAGTATTTAATTAAAATATTCGTTAAAAAAGGGAGCTTTAAGAGCTCCCTTTTTTTGTGCCTATTTTTCTCTGATTTTCAGCACATCAATAACAGAAAAAACGCTATACATCTGGCAAATAACTTCCTGCACTTTTCTATAATCCAATGCCGATTTAAACAAAGATGTTGTCTCAAACATATCTTTACGTGTATGCACCGCAATTAAAAGATTTTTACCCCAAAAACTAAAATCTATTCGATTCCCATGAAACAACTTTTTAACCGCCAACATCCGCTCCATCAGCGCCGGCGTCAGCACATATCGCGCCCCCACTTGGTCATCAGCGTACACTTCCCATTCTTTTGAAAAAACAACATCCTCTAAATTAACAATTTGTGTTAATCTAGCATCTAAGCTCTGTTAACTTTAAACTCATACAAGCACAAAAACAAAACAGGAACAAAAAGCAGACAAATAATGAAATTAATAACTTTTTCTGGACTCCCAAACACACTTATCAAAATACTAAAAGCGCATATAAAAAAAGCTAAAATACTTAAAAACAAAACTGTATACAAATCACTTTGATCAACTTTCTTCTTAAATCTTTCCATAGCTTTTTTTATTGACAATAAATATTGTTTTAATCTTCCGCTGGGCTTTTTCTTAAAAAATCTAGTAAAAATATTTTTTCCTAAAGCAATAGTTTCCCCTACATATTTTTTATTTAGTTGTAATGCTATAAGAACCCCTCTGAAAGACCTATCAGAGCTATCATGGTCATAGCCATAAATTATCTTTTGTTCAGAAATTTTAATATCCACATTATGATACTGTCCACCAAAAGCATCATCTTGCTCTTGTTTATTACTTCGACCGAACAATCCCGAATCTGCTATATAACTCTCTGAAAAAGATATATTATTCGTAGAATACTTAAACTCTCTGAAAAATCCTAAAACTTTATCCATTGTTACAAGTTTTGTTTTTCTCTTATAATAAGCTATTGGTAGAGCAAAAGCACAATATGTCATATTCAATAAAAAGGCTAAAACCCCTAAAAAAGTTTTCACAGTAAAATCCTTTAAAGAAATTTCTTCTAAATTATTATCATGTAGAAAACCATATACCCACGCCCAATCTACAAACAAAAAGAAACATCCAAAAATAACTAACCAAGTCAAATACATCCATCTTATCGGCTCTAACTCCTCATATTTATGCCGAAGTTCTCTATTGTAATACTCTCTAAACTTCTGTTTGAGTTCTAAAAGCTCACTATCAAATTTATTCATAAACTATCCTTTCTTAGATTCGTTTTGAAGTTTCAGCACATCAATAACTGAAAAAATACTATAAAGCTGACAAATAACTTCTTGCACTTTTCTATAATCCAGCGCAGATTTAAACAATGATGTTGTTTCAAACATATCTTTATTTGTATGCACCGCTATCAACAGATTATCGCCAAAAAAGCTAAAATCTAATCGATTTCCGTGAAACAACTTTTTCACAGCCAACATTCTTTCCATCAATGCCGGCGTCAAAACATATCTCGCCTCCACCTGGTCATCTGCAAAAACTTTCCATTTTTTTGAAAACACAATATCTTCCAGTGCAATTTTCTTTTCCTTTCTAAATAACCTATTTTTAAACACCACCGCCAACATAATAAAAACAGGCATAACATACAGCAAACCCAAAAGCAACATTGCTACTATAGGAAATCTATCCTGACCAAAAGATAAATACATCGGCACCAAGAACCAAAAAGTCAAAGCAAAAGGCACAATAACCATTGCAATCATAAACAACAAAAACCAATTATAACATAAAAACGTTCTAAAATTACTTTTTCCGCAAACAATTATCTTTCCGTTACATTTCTTATTTAAGTGCAAAGCAATCAGTACTCCTTTAAAAACTGTTTCTTCTCGTCTCCCCCTTCTTGTATGAACAATCCTCGCTAATTTCTGCTCTGAAACTCTGATTTCTGCACCATGGTATTTACCTTTAAATGCATCATCCTGCTCTTGCTCGCTAAAATCCATAAATAACGCCGACTTTTTAATATAATCCTCAGAAATAAGCGCCCCTTTATTAGAATAATTAAACTCACCCCAAAAACTCAAAATTCTATCCATCACTGCAAATTTAGTATCTTCCTTAAAAGAAGAAACAGGTATAACGCAAACCACCCAAGCAATAACCAAATAAACCAAATACCATTTTATAGCATCTTTTGAAGCGTACGTCTCTTCAGAAACCTGTCCGTTAAAACAAAAATAAACGTAGGCACAAGCAATGCTTAAAAATAAAACAAACAAAAAGATAAATTGTCGCAAATACTTTTGTCTTTCCGGCTCCAGTTCCTCATATCTGTGCCTAAGTTCTCCGTTGTAGTAATCTCTAAATTTTCGGCGAACTTCAACGATTCTATAGTTTACACCCTGCATCTGGCTAATCCCTTTTAATCATATATACCACATATAAATCAAAACATCTTAATTTATATTAAAAAAGGCTCCATAAAGGAGCCTTTCTCAAATAAACAAATCTATTTCTATTTGTCGTCTTTGATAGCTTTTCCGTTCAAATCAAATTTCTCAACTTTAGCATTTTTACGAAGATCATCAAAAATTTCTTCAATAACTTGCTGAGAAACCATATTTTTCAACTGCGGTTCCAATTCTTCAAAATCAACAGGCTTAGAAGCTCTTGCATCTTCTACCAAAATAACATGATAGCCAAATTCTGTCTTAACCGGAGTCTTTGAATATTGTCCCTTATCCAAACTAAAAGCAACATCAGAAAATTCTTTAACCATCATATCACTGGTAAAGTATCCTAAATCAACAGCTTTATCCATAGAATATTCTTTTGCTAAAGCATCAAAGCTACCACCATTGTTAAGTTTATTGATAACTTCCTTAGCTTTTACTTCAGAATCAACTAAGATATGTTTTGCTTTAACTTCTTTTTGGCTTTCAAATTTAGAAACATACTCATCATAAAGTTTCCTAACAGCTTCATCTGTCACTTTTTCTTCAACAGCTTTTTCCAAATACAATTTTCTTGCCAAATCTTCCTTAGCTGTTACAAGCTGTCTTTGATATTCCGGAGTTTCTTCGATTCTTGCTTGCTGTGCAGCTTGATAAACAAGTTTACTATTAACAAAAACATCCAAAGTCTTTGCATAAAATTCATCAAAAGGAACTCTCTCCTTTATTTGCGGATGGTCAAAATAGCTTTGTCTCAAATCATTAACATAAATTGTTTCACCATTAATCCTTGCAGCAACCCCTTTATCATTAGCGGCATTAGCATTATAAACCTTAAAAGAAACAAACGAGGCAACGGCTACAATAACAACAGCTACAGCTGTAATTGTAAAACCAACGATTCTTTTCTTCATAAAAAACCTCCAAAATAAAAAATTGTCTTTCAGACATTCATATATACTTTTTTACAAAATATTCAAAGTATTTTTTATTAACTGTATAACTTCTGTTGATAGTCTTGACTTTATTCAATATAAACACTAAATGTAGCTAAAAGAAATATATAAGGTAAGAAAAATGTTATCAGGTATTATACGCAAAATTTTTGGCTCAGCCAATGATCGTTTTGTAAAAAAACAATACAAAATAGTTCAACAAATAAATGCATTAGAAGAAAGTTTCAGTGCTCTTTCTGATGAAGAATTAAAAAATAAAACAATCGAGTTTCGTTCTCGCCTTAAAGATGGGGAAACTTTGGATGACCTTTTGCCGGAAGCCTTTGCAACCGTCAGAGAAGCCGCTAAAAGAACTTTAGGTCAACGCCATTATGATGTTCAGCTAATAGGCGGTATTGTCTTACACAAAGGTATGATATCTGAAATGAAAACCGGTGAAGGTAAAACTTTGGTTGCTACTTTAGCCGCTTATTTAAATGCCTTGGAACAAAAAGGCGTTCACATTGTTACTGTAAACGATTACTTAGCTAAACGTGATGCGGAATGGATGGGACAGATTTATCGTTTCCTCGGTATGACCGTTGACTACATTATTCACGGCAAAAATGATGAGCAAAGAAAAGAAGCTTATCGCGCAGACATTACTTATGCCACAAACAACGAACTCGGTTTTGATTATTTGCGTGATAATCTAAATAAATTTTCAATTGATGAAAAAGTTCAGCGCGAATTTAACTATGCCATCGTCGATGAAGTCGATTCCATCTTAATTGATGAAGCTCGTACCCCATTAATCATTTCCGGTGCTGCAGAAGATTCTTCAGAAAAATATATTTTGGTTAATGAAGTCATTAAAAAAATAAATGCCTCAGATTATGAAAAAGACGAAAAAACAAAAAATGTTACCCTAACCGAACAAGGAATGGAACACGTTGAAAAACTTCTCAAAGAAGCCGGTTTAATAACAGATGGCGATTTATATGATGCAAAAAACGTACAATTAGTTAACCACGTAGACCAAGCCTTGCGCGCCAACATTATGTTCATCCGTGACGTCGATTATTTAGTTCGTAACGGCAACGTTATGATTATTGATGACTTCACCGGCCGTGTTATGGAAGGCAGAAGATACAGTGATGGTTTACATCAGGCAATAGAAGCAAAAGAAGGTGTAAGAATTCAGTCTGAAAATCAAACTTTAGCCTCTATCACTTATCAAAATTATTTCCGTCTTTATCCAAAATTAGCCGGCATGACCGGTACGGCAATGACCGAGGAAACCGAATTTGGTGATATATATAATCTTCCTTGTGTCGAAATCCCGACCAACAAGCCCGTATTACGTGTTGACGAACATGATTGCATTTATCGTACTCAAAAAGAAAAATATAAAGCAATTATAGATACTATCAAAGAGTGTCATGCCAAAGGCCAACCGGTTTTAGTTGGTACAACTTCTGTTGAAAAATCAGAAGAAATCGCTTCTTTGTTAAAACAACAAACAGATATCAAATTTGAAGTATTAAACGCCAAACAAGATGAAAGAGAAGCCGATATCGTTGCTGAAGCCGGAAGATACGGAGCCGTAACTATTGCCACTAATATGGCTGGTCGCGGTACCGATATTCAATTAGGTGGTAATCCGGATGCAACCCTAAAAAGTCGTCTAACCGGCAAAGAAACACCCGAAGAATTAGAAAAACTCAAAAAAGAAATAAATAAAGAGATAGAAGAAAACAAAGAAAAGGTTATAAAGGCCGGTGGTTTATACATTTTAGGCACAGAACGTCATGAAAGCCGCCGTATCGATAACCAATTACGCGGTCGTTCTGGTCGTCAGGGTGACCCTGGACATTCAAAGTTCTTCCTATCATTGGAAGATGATTTAATGCGTATCTTTGGTTCAGAAAGAATGTCTGACGTCTTAAAGCGCTTAGGCTTACCCGAAGGTGAAGCTCTGGTTCATCCATTTATCAGCAAAGCCTTAGAGAAAGCTCAGCAAAAAGTTGAAGAATATCACTTTGATATCAGAAAGAACGTCTTAAAATACGATGATGTTATGAATGAACAGCGTAAAGTCATTTACGAGCAAAGAAACGATATTATGGCAACAGATGATTTATCTGAAACCATTTCCGATATGCGTCACAATTATATTGCCGCTCTCATAAACACCAGCGCTCCTTTTGGTCTTCCGGTTGAAGAATGGGATGTTTCTCGCCTAAAGCAAGATTTATTTAATACGACCGGTATGACTCTTCCAATTGACGAATGGGTAAAAATCCCCAACATTGATACCGAAGAACTCACCGAAAAAGCTAATCAAGAAATTGATAAAAATATTTCTCAAAAATACATCGGTATTGATGAAGGTCTTGTCAGATTATTTGAAAAAAGTACTTTATTACAAACACTTGACCAACTATGGAAAGACCATATTGCCGCCTTGGATTTAATGCGTCATACTATTGTTTTACGTGCTTATGGTCAAAAAGACCCATTGAACGAATACAAAAAAGAAGCTTTCAACATGTTTGCAGAAATGCTTGATGCTTTAAGAGAAAAGATAACCATTCTTATCTGCCACCTTACACTTAAACAAACTTCTGAGGAAGACTTAAAGGCACAAGAAAGCAGACAAAAGAATCAAAAATTAAATGCTATTCATGAAGAATTTAACGACAAGCCTGTTGCACCTGAAAACCATGTTGCACCGGAAAATATTCCCGCTCAACCAACCCAACCCCAATGGGAAAATATCTCTCGCAACAGCCCTTGCCCCTGTGGAAGCGGTAAAAAATTCAAACACTGTCACGGAAAGGTCGCCTAAAACAAATGACAACGCCTCTGTTAGTAATAAAAGATTTGCATGCGCGAGTCGAAGATAAAGAAATAATCAAAGGATTAAACTTAACCATCAACAAAGGTGAAGTTCATGCTATTATGGGCCCAAACGGTGCAGGCAAATCCTCTTTATCATACGTATTAAGCGGAAAAAACGGCTACGAAGTAACTTCCGGATCAATTACTTTCAAAGGAAAAGACTTATTATCTCTTTCCACAGAAGAACGCGCCCACGCCGGTATTTTTCTTTCCATGCAATATCCGACGGAAATACCCGGTGTTGTTGTTTCAAACTTTCTAAAACAGTCATTAAACTCCAATCTGAAGGCACACAACCAACCAGAGCTCGATACTATAAGTTTTATCAAACAACTGCGCATTGAAGCACAAAAACTTAATATCTCCCAAGAAATGCTAAAAAGATTTGTTAACGTCGGTTTTTCCGGTGGTGAAAAAAAGCGCTTTGAAACATTACAAATGGCTTTGTTAAAGCCGGATTTTTGTATCTTGGATGAGATTGACTCCGGCCTGGATATAGATGCTCTAAAAACAGTTTCGGAAGGTGTTAATACTTTGCGTAATAGTGAAAATTCATTTTTAATAATCACTCACCACGAACAACTGTTAAATCAAATCGTTCCGGATGTTGTTCACATTTTTGCTGACGGACGAATTTTAAAAACAGGCGATAAAACTTTAGCTCAAGAAATTGAGCAAAATGGTTATGCGGAATTCCTTAAAGAGGAATAATCTTATGGATTCACCTTTAATAAAAAATATAAGTTTAGCTTTAGAGGATAAACCAAGTGTTTTTGCCTTAAGGGATGAATCAAAGAAAATTTTACACCAAATTGGTTTTCCAACAAAAAAAACAGAGGCCTGGAAATATACTAACATCCAACCCCTCATAGAAAAAAATTTGCAGATAGATACAGACGAGCACTTTTGCTCCCACGATTGTTGCCACCATCAAGAATCTTCTTCTCCTTATATAGAGATACATTTTTGCAAGGGTAAATTGCATATAGAAGAATATAATCTTCCCAAAGGCTTATATATCACTCCTCTGCCAATAGCATTATATGAAAATGAATACAAGAATTATCTGTTTAAATCTTTTAATATGGAAAAACATCCCTTTGCCGCATTAAACGGAATGTACTTAGAGCAAGGTATCTGTATCTCTGTAGAAAAAGAACATAATATAACAAATCCTATACGCATAAGATACAAACAAAAAGATTGTAACAATTTGCAGTTAAACATTCATAATTTGATTATTGCCGAAAATAATTCTCACCTGGAGCTGGTTGAAGAGTTTATTTCTGACAATAATGAATCTGTTTATTTTACAAATATTGTTAATGAAATTTATCTCAAAAAAGATGCATCATTAATGCATTACAAAGTGCAAAAAGAATCTCCTTTTGCTTATCACATTGCGTTAAATAGTGTAAAACAGCAGGAAAATAGTCAATATAAGCAATTCTACCTCTCTGATGGCGCAAAATTAAGCCGCCAAGAAACACTTGTAAACTTAAATCAACCTCACTCAAATGCAGAAATATATACCGCATATAAATCAAAAAAAGACTGTTTAACCGATATTACAACCAATATAAACCATCTTTCTCCGCAGACAAATTCCAATCAATACGCAAAAGCTGTCTTAGAGGAATCATCAACTGCCGTTTTCCAAGGAAAAATACATATAGAAAAAAATGCCGACCAAACCTGTGGCTATCAATTACACAAAGCTTTATATTTAGGTGATTATGCCACCTTAGATTGCAAACCGGAGTTAGAAATATATGCGGATGATGTAAAATGTTCACATGGTGCCAGTTCCGGAGAATTAGATAAAGAACAACTGTTCTACTTACTTTCCAGAGGCATAGATAAAGAAAATGCCATAGCCCTTTTAACCGAGGCTCACTTAGAAGAAGTTCTTTCCTTAATCCCTAATGAAGAAATCAAAAAGTTATTTTTCTTCACCAAATAATTGTTGTTCCTGATAAAATAATGAACCGGAAATCAAAGTAACAACAAAATAAAAAATCAAACTAGAACAAAAAGACATCAAAAAGACTCTAAAATCTCCTACTATGCTTTGATTATAAAAGACAGAGGAAAGCGCTTCTTTCAGCAAAAAGACAACAATCAAAAAATAAATTAAAAACCAAGTAACAGGTTTATGCATATTGTCAAAAATAACAAGGAAAGTTTTGTTGATAGCAAAAAATCTCCCCCCTTTAAAAAAGTGCTGAAAAACAGCAAAGTTCAAAAGTAATAGCAAAGTTACAATTATTAAAAGAGAAACTCCGACAAAAAAAGCAGCTTCGATTCGCCAATCAGCAACAGGTTTTCTGATGTTAAGCCAAAACAACCCGCCCAAAACACTACACCAACAAATAAAATGTAAAAATAAAATAAATCCGGCTTTAAGATCCTTTTTCAAAACACTCTTCTTAAAAGTATCCAAAAATTTATAATTCTCAGCAAATATCATTTGCCAACGATTATAAACCATTGCACTTAAAAACCAAATACACAATAAAAAAACAATCAATCTGACAGAAGAATATGAACACACCGGAATTTCATCCATCATTTTATCGCAAAAAAAGCTACTTTGAAGCCAAATTATTAACAAAGAAGTAATCAATGAAACCGAACAAATAAGCAAAGCAAATTCCCTAAAATATGCAAAAATCTTTTCTATCGGAAAAGTCAACCCATCGATAAATGGCAACACATTTTTTTCGCTATCTTTCTTATTAAAAAACATTTGGTTCTCCTAAAAATTATATTTCTTTCACAGACACAACACCGGGAACACTCTTTAAGTGTGTAAGCAACATATTATCTGCAAAAGCAAACCCTCCTTCAATTTCAATTCTAACATCCCAATCATCAATCATCGGCTCTATATAAACCTTATTAAGCCCTCTTCTATCTGTATACAACAATTTTTTAATTTCAGTAACAGCAGAAACATTATCAACTGCAATAATCAAACCTTTTGCTTGCTCTGCAATTGCTTGATCAATCGTCATAACGCTATTAATCATAATTCTCGGATTTTCTTCCTCTGTTTGCTTATTGATTGTAACTTTAACAAGTAAAGGACACCCGGAAGTAATTGTTTCTTCATATTTAGCCAAACCATCAGAAAACAACATTCCCTCAAACTCACCTGTTGTATCCGAAAGTTTAATAAAGGCATATTTATTTCCGTTTTTACTCAATCTCTTCTGAAAACTTTCAACACATCCGGCAATATTAGCTTTAATACTGTCTCCGACTTTAATATTTGCCATTACATCACTGCAAGATTTAACACCTAATTTTTTCATACTATCAGCATAAACATCAAGAGGGTGGGCCGACAGATAAAAACCGATAGCACCAGCCTCCAAACGAAGTTTTTCCAAATCAGGCCAATCAGGGGCATCACCCAGTTTAACTTTAGAAGAATACTCCTCAGCCCCAAACAAGGAAGATTGCACACTTGTTTTCATTTCTGTTGCCGAAGAAATATTTTTCAAAATCAAATCAATATTGGCAAAAAGCTTTCCTCTCTTCTTTTCAATACTGTCAAACGCACCGGCTTTAATAAGTTGTTCCAACTGCTTTCGATTAAGTTGTTTTGCATCCACACGATTAATAAAATCAGAAATATCCTTAAATTTACCGCCTTTCTCTCGTGCCTCAACAATAGCATTCATATTTGCCTCGCCAACACCTTTAATTGCCCCTAAAGCATAGCGAAGTTTTCCGTTTTGAACACTGAATTTAGCAAGGGATTCATTTATATCCGGTTTTAAGACATCTATTCCTAATACTTTACATTCTGCCTTAAATCCGGCTAATTTATCAGTATTGGTAATATCCAAATCCATCACCGCACACATAAATTCAACCGGAAAATGCGCTTTAAGATAAGCTGTATGATAAGAAACAAGAGAATAAGCCGCCGCGTGCGATTTATTAAAACCATAAGAAGCAAATTTCTCCATCTGGTCAAAAATACTCTTAGCAACTTCTTCATCAATACCATTTTTAATAGCGCCTTCCGTAAACATTATTCTCTGCTTAGGAATTTCGTCGCGCATTTTCTTACCCATAACCTTACGAAGCTTATCTGCGCCGCCCATGGTATAGCCGCCAAGCTCTCGTGCAATCATCATAACTTGCTCTTGATAAACCATAATACCATAGGTTTCTTTCAAAATCGGTTCCAATTTCGGGTGTAAATATTGGATTTCCTCTTCCCCGTGCTTACGTTTAATAAACGTCGGAATATTATCCATCGGTCCCGGACGATAAAGCGAAACAATAGCAATTAAATCTTCAAATCTATCCGGACGAATTTGCTTATGAACATCTTTCATACCTGCTGATTCAAATTGGAAAACAGCAGTTGTTTTACCTTCTTGCAACATTTTATACGTATCCGGATCATCCAGAGGAACCGTTTCCATATCTAAATCGATTCCTTGCGCTTTTTTAATCCAGTCCACCGCACGTTGGATAACCGTTAAAGTTTTAAGTCCCAAAAAGTCAAACTTAATCAAACCGGTTTCTTCAACATATTTCATATCATACATTGTAACCGGCATATCTGCCCGAGGATCTTTATAAAGCGGCACCAGTTCTTCCAAAGGCCTATCACCAATAACCACACCGGCCGCATGCATACCGGAATTTCTATATAACCCTTCAAGTTTAATAGCTATCTCAAAAAGTTTATTAACTTGCGGATCGTTTTGACGCATTTCTTCCAATTCCGGAACCATCTCCAGGGATTCCGGCAAAGTTGGATTCTTACCTTGTGCACCTGCCGGTATCATTTTAGAAATTTTATCAGCTTGCGAATAAGGCATTTGCAAAACACGCGCCACATCTCTGATAACTGCCTTAGATTGAAGCTTGCCATAAGTAATAATTTGTGCCACATGATCAAAACCATACTTATTTTGCACATATTCAATCGTTTTATATCGATTCTCTTGGCAAAAATCGACGTCAAAGTCCGGCATGTTCACACGTTCAGGATTTAAGAAACGTTCAAAAAGTAAATCCAACTTTATAGGGTCAAGTTCTGTAACTTTCAAAGACCAAGCCACAATGGAACCAGCACCGGAACCACGTCCCGGTCCGACCGGCACACCATGTTGCTTCGACCATTTAATAAAATCCGAAACGATAAGAAAATATCCCGGAAAGCCCATCTTTTTTATAACGCTCAATTCATATTCCAAACGCGCATAATATTTTTCATCAATTTCTTTCTTTTGCTCTGCTGTCATTCCCTCAAAATAAACAGCTTTTTGCATTCTCTCGTCAAGCCCTCTATATGCTTCCTCGGTAATAAACTCATCTTGTGTTTTACCTTCCGGACATTCAAAAATAGGCAGTAAAGGATCAACTTTTTTAGAAAGATAATTACAAAGTTTAGCAATTCTTACCGTATTATTAACCGCTTCAGGCAAATCAGCAAAAAGCTCGACCATTTCTTCTTCTGTGCGCAATCTGTTATTAATAGAAAATTTGCGCCTGTTTTCATTAGAAACATATTCTCCGGCAGAAATGCAAACCAAAGCATCATGTGCTTCATACATACTTTCATCTAAAAAGAAGACTTCGTTTGTTGCCACCAATGGAATATTATGCTTATACGCTAAATCAATAAAACTTTCCTCTGTTTGCTGTTCTTTATCAGTCCCTAAACGAGAAATTTCCATATAAAGCCTATCGCCAAAAATCTCCTTTAGTTGAAGAGTAAACCCTTCTGCCTCGTCTTTTCTGTTTTCTAAAAGCAATCGACCGATTGTTCCATCAACTCCACCCGTAAGAGCAATCAAACCACCATTAAAATCTTTCAAATTTTGCAAAGTCAGTTGCGGAACCCATCCTTTTTCGGTGTTATCTAAATAAAACCGTTTCATCAATTTCATGATATTTCCATATCCTTCTGCATTCATAACCAAAAGGATAATTTTATCCGGATCCAACTCACGTCCTTTAGATTTCATAAGATCATCAGAATCAGCATTTCTTAATAAAAACTGGCAACCTAAAATCGGTTTAATACCCTCATCTGCGGCATATTTAGAAAAAGCCTTTCCTCCAAACATATTTGAAGAATCCGTCACGGCCACAGCCGGCATCCCCATATCATGCAATTTATGAATAAGAGTAGGCAACATAATAGCCCCTTCAGCCAAAGAATAGGCTGTATGAACTCTTAAATGCACAAATTTGGGGTCTTTCATTGTTTTTTTATCCTGTTTCTACCTTATAAAAAGACATTAACACAAATATAAAATATCTCAACCTTTTTATAACGCATATAAAACAAAAAAAGGATGTTGTTTTAGGCAACATCCTTTAATTTTTTTCTATTCAGAAATTCAAATTACTTCAAAATAGATTTACCTGCATAAATAGCAGAATCACCCAATTCTTCTTCAATACGAATCAATTGGTTATATTTTGCCATTCTGTCTGTACGAGACATAGAACCTGTCTTAATTTGACCACAGTTTGTAGCAACAGCGATATCAGCAATTGTTGTATCCTCTGTTTCTCCGGAACGGTGAGAAAGAACGGCTGTATATTTATGACGTTGAGCTAAATCAACAGCCTTCATTGTTTCTGTTAATGTACCAATCTGGTTAACTTTAACCAAGATAGAGTTAGCAACACCCTTTTCGATACCCATGGCCAAACGCTTTGGATTTGTAACAAACAAGTCGTCACCAACCAATTGAACTTTATCACCAAGAGCATCTGTCAAAGCTTTCCAACCTTCCCAGTCATCTTCAGCCATACCATCTTCAATAGAGAAAATCGGAAATCTAGCGCACAAATCTTTATAAAATTCAACCATTTGTTGAGAAGTATAAGACTTACCTTCGCCCTTCATTTCATATTTACCATTCTCATAAAATTCAGAAGATGCAGCATCAATAGCCAAAACAACATCTTCGCCTGGAACAAAACCGGCATCTTCAATAGATTTTACGATAAAGCCCAAAGCTTCTTCAGCAGATTGCAAATTCGGAGCAAAACCACCTTCATCACCAACGTTGGTGTTATGACCGGCAGCCTTCAAATTCTTCTTTAATGTATGGAAGATTTCGGCACCCATACGAATAGCTTCTTTAATAGAACCGGCAGAAACAGGCATAATCATGAATTCTTGAATATCAATTGGATTATCAGCGTGCTTACCACCATTCAAAATGTTCATCATCGGAACCGGCAATGTACGAGCCATTGTGCCGCCGAGATAACGATACAAAGGCATACCTAATTCATCAGCCTGAGCCTTAGCAACAGCCATAGATACGGCCAAAATAGCATTAGCACCAAGCTTACCTTTGTTTTCTGTACCATCTAATTCAATCATTGCTGTATCAATATCAATTTGATCTTCAGAATCAAAACCGATTAAAGCATCGCTGATAGTGTCATTTACATTGTTAACGGCTTTTTCAACACCTTTACCCATATAACGGCTCTTATCACCGTCACGCAATTCAACAGCTTCGTGTACACCTGTAGAAGCACCGGAAGGAACAGCAGCACGGCCAAAAGCACCGGATTGCAACAAAACATCGGCTTCAACAGTCGGGTTTCCTCTGGAATCAAGAATTTCTCTAGCAAAAATATCAACTATAGTACTCATTTTATTCTCCTAAATTAAACATTGAGTTGCCCCTAATATAACGACACTTCATCTAAAGTCAAGACAGATTCTGTGTATAAACAAAATCCTTGTATTTTAATAAAAAAGAGATAGAATTACGCAGATAACAAACAAAAGGAGGCTCAAAATGTTCACAATGAAATGGCATTATCGCTTTATGGAAGTAGCAAAACTTATTTCCACTTGGTCCAAAGACACCTCAACCAAAACCGGCGCTGTTATTGTCGGACCGGACAAAGAAATCCGCGCTACCGGTTACAATGGTTTCGTTAGAGGTGTTGATGATGAAGTCATGGAACGTTTTGAACGCCCAACAAAATATGATTTCTTTGAACACGCAGAAAGAAACGCTGTATACAATGCCTGCTTATGCGGCACCCAAGTCAAAGGCTGTGTTTTATATGCCACGCATTTCCCTTGCACTGATTGCACTCGTGCTATCATTCAATCCGGCATAAAATTGGTTGTAACCAACCCATTAAACATTGATAAAAACACCCCACAAAACACTTGGAGAGATAAAATTTCTTATTCTGAACAGATGTTAAAAGAAGCTGGTATAGAATTACTTATTTTACCGCCCAAAGAATAAAAACTTAAGCCATCGTCTTTAAAATCGTTAATCCGTACTTATATTGCAACTACATTTAATTCAACGACCTTGTTTTAAAGAGGAGAGATAAATGAAAGTTTTAATAACGGACGAACAATCTTTATTCAGAGATGGACTTTCTTTACGTTTAAGACAAATAAACCAAGACATAACAGTTATTCAATCTTCCACCATAGAAGAAATGAAAAAAATTCTGTCTTCAGAACCGGATATAGACTTTATTATTCTAGATATATCCCCTACAGAACTAAATGCAGGTGAAATCATAAATAAAATAAAAACCAGCCACCCAAACACCAAAATAGTCGTTATATCCTCCTCAGAAGAAACAAGAAACATAAAAAAAATTCTTTCTTTCGGGGTAAAAGGCTATATTCCCAAACGTTTAGACAGCAATATTTTAAGCGGTGCTCTAAAATTGATTTTAGACGGTGGCACCTATATTCCGCCCGAGCTTCTTGAAAACACCAATTCCTCAAATTCCAACACAAATGCTTCTAATATTCTGCAAAAAAGCTTGACCAATCGTCAATCTCAAGTCTTGGATTTGATAGCCCAAGGCAAATCTAATAAACAAATTGCCTATGATATGGGAGTTTCGGAAGCAACCGTTAAACTACATATAAACGCTCTTTTGCGTTCCTTAAAAGTCAATAATCGAACGCAAGCCGTCATAACCGCACAAAAAATGGGGTTGATATAGATATATCAACCTCTTCTTTAAACAAAATTTACCTTTTAATTCTACACTACCCTAAAAAGATAAGATAAAATGGAGAAAAGGTATGTTGTATACATTAATAGGTTTCTTTTTCGGTTTTTCAATTCCCTACATTGCAAGACGCTTTGCAAAAATTATGCAACAAACCCCTACTCTAGCCTATGCTATATATCGCCTACTTCATATAAACAAACAAGTTTCCAAACAAAAAAGACTGCAAAATCACAAATATATACAATTAAGAAATCGCTATTTTATGCGCTCATTGGGGTGGGGAATAGTTTCTGCCGCTGTTGTATCTCTAACAACTGTTGTTTTCCAAAAACCGGAATTACCTTGGCTAACCTTTTTCATCATCATTTTGTTAATTTTAACAGAAATAGATAAACGCATAGAATATTTACCGGATATATTAACCTCTCCATTATTGATAAGTGGTTTCTTATATGCCTCATTTACAGGTGGTATTTTAGGAGAAGACATTATAGAAAAAGTTCAAAATAGTTCTCTCGGCGCTGCTTTCGGTTATTTAATACCGGTAATCGCATCCATAATTATGATAAAAAAACACCCTGATAATATGGGGGGTGGAGATATCAAAATTTTAGCAGCCATCGGCGCATGGCTTGGTTTAACAAATATTCCTTTTGTTATCTTGTTATCATGCTTAATTTTTGCTATTAATTGCTTCGTAAATAAACAACGTGCCGGCGCTTTTGGTCCGTCAATCGTTCTTTCGGCAATAATTATGCTATTTTTCACAACTCTTTAAGAATTAAAGAGCTTCTGAACCAAATTTATTTTCTTTTTTGTCGCCCGGTTGAATTAAAAAGAATATACCAACAAAGAAAAGCACAAAAATAAAGAACCAACTCGGCAAATCAATATCGTGCAATCTTCTGCAGCTTATTCCAACACAAGGAACAGCAATAGCTAACCAATAAACCGTCCCTAAGAATGGGAATATAGACACAATCCAACCGACAATAAAAGCAAACAAAACAAACATCCAAAAATAAAATCTGGAAACTCTGCCACCAAATTCGGCATAGTTATTTTTCAAATATTCAACAAAATATTTATTAAAAGAACCCTTAAATCCGTTCAAATCAACTTTTTTCAGGTTTTTAATTTCCTTCAAAAGGTCTTTCCAAACGTTTTGAATAGATTTTTTGATATTTTTAATATCACTAAAAGCTTTAATATCCATTTTCTTTCCTCCTAAATTATAAGTAATTATAGAAACAAAATAAAAACCAATTCAAATAAAATAAAAAACTATATACAAAAAAGCGTCGGATTCTCATCCGACGCTTTCGTTTTCAAACAAGCTAATTTCTAATTAGCAAGCTTTCTTACAGCAACAACCTTCCTTAGCTGCATCAACAGCCTTCGGTTGACCTTTTTGCTTAACAGCAGCTTGAGCTGCAGCCAAACGAGCAACCGGTACACGGAACGGTGAGCAAGAAACATAGTCTAATCCGCAGTGATTGAAGAATTCAATAGATGCAGGATCACCACCGTGTTCACCGCAAACACCCAAGTGAATATCCGGATTTGTACGACGACCACATACACAAGCACGTTCTACAAGTTTACCAACACCATCAACATCAATAGAAGCAAACGGATCAGCAACATAAACACCTTTAGCTCTGTAGCAATCTAAGATTGCACCGGTATCATCACGGCTCATACCCAAAGTTGTTTGTGTTAAGTCGTTTGTACCAAAACCAAAGAAGCCTGCAGATTCTGCAATGTTTTCAGCTTGCAAAGCAGCTCTCGGCAATTCAATCATTGTACCAACAAGGTAATCAATCTTCTTGCCTTTTTCAGCAAAAATCTTCTCAGCTGTTGTATCAATGATGTTCTTACAAATATCCAATTCTTTCTTAGAACCAATCAAAGGAACTTCGATCTCAGGAATAACTTTAATTCCTTTTGCTTGGCATTCCAAAGCAGCTTCTAAGATAGCACGAGTTTGCATTTCGCAAATTTCAGGATATGTAACAGCCAAACGGCAACCACGGTGACCAAGCATCGGGTTCAATTCGTGTAACTTTTCAGCACGATTCTTAACTTGTGCCAAAGTCATACCCATCTTATCTGCCAATTCTTGCATTTCAGCATCTGTGTGCGGCAAGAATTCATGCAACGGCGGATCGAGCAAACGAACAGTTACCGGCAGACCATCCATAATGGTGAACAAGTCGATAAAGTCTTGCTTTTGATAAGGCAACAAACGAGCCAAAGCCTTACGACGACCTTCTTCGTTGTCAGACAAAATCATAGCGCGCATATCAGCAATACGATTTGCATCAAAGAACATGTGTTCTGTACGAGCCAAACCGATACCTTCTGCACCAAAGTCACGAGCTTGCTTAGCATCTTTCGGTGTTTCAGCGTTTGCACGAACTTTCATAGTTTTGATTTCATCAACCCAAGTCATCAATTTACCGAAGTTACCGGTCATTTCAACTTGAACAGTCGGAATCTTACCTTCAATAATCTGGCCTTTAGCACCATCCAAAGATACCCAATCGCCTTCTTTAATAACAACACCGGCCTTTGTAGACATTGTCTTTGCTTTGTAATCAATAACAATATCATTAGAACCGGAAACACAAGGAGTACCCATACCACGAGCAACAACGGCTGCGTGAGAAGTCATACCGCCACGAGCAGTAATAACACCTTGAGAAGCGTGCATACCACCAATATCTTCTGGAGATGTTTCGTTACGGATAAGGATAACCTTTTCACCCTTTGAAGCCCATTCTTCAGCATCTTCAGCACAGAATACAGCGCGACCTACGGCAGCACCAGGAGAAGCCGGAAGACCTGTAGCAATAACATTCTTCTTTGCTTTCGGATCCAACATCGGGTGCAATAATTGGTCTAATTGGTCAGCACCAACGCGCATAATAGCTTCTTCTTTGGTAAGCATGCCTTCTTCATACATTTCAACAGCCATACGAACAGCAGCTGCAGCAGTTCTCTTACCATTACGACATTGCAACATCCACAATTTACCATGTTCAATAGTAAATTCCATATCCTGCATATCTTTATAGTGAGATTCAAGCTTATTACGAACATCAACCAATTCTTGATAAAGATGAGGCCATGTTTCTTCCAAAGAATTACCTTTTCCTTGAGAACCCATCGGTTGCGGTGTACGAATACCGGCAACAACGTCTTCACCTTGAGCATTGATGAGGTATTCACCATAATAAACGTTTTCACCTGTTGCAGGGTCACGAGAGAAGCAAACACCTGTTGCACAATCATCGCCGGCATTACCGAATACCATGGTTTGAACGTTAACAGCTGTACCCCAGTCACCCGGAATATTATTCAATTTACGATAAGTAATAGCGCGATCTACCATCCAAGAACCAAACACAGCGCCAATACCTGCCCACAATTGATCCCAAGGATCTTGCGGAACAACTTTACCGATTTTTTGGCCGATTGCTTTATATTGATTTACTAATTCTTTCAAATCTTCAGCTGTCAAATCGGTATCAGATTTATAACCTTTGGATTTCTTCATATTTTCCAAAGCTTCTTCATACAATTCCAAATCTGCACCCAAAACAACATCAGAGAACATTTGCAAGAAACGACGATATGCATCATAAGCAAATCTTTCACTTCCTGAAGCTTTAGCCAAAGCTTTAACTGTTTCATCATTCAAACCGAGATTCAAAACTGTATCCATCATACCCGGCATAGAAACTCTTGCACCGGAACGAACAGAAACAAGCAGAGGATTCGTTGCATCAGCAAACTTCTTACCCATAATTCCTTCAACGTGAGCCAAAGCTTCGCGAACCTGGTCTTTCAAGTCAGCCGGATAAGTTTTGTTATTATTATAGTAATATGTACAAACTTCTGTTGTTACTGTAAATCCCGGAGGAACAGGCAAGCCTACCTTGTTCATTTCTGCCAAGTTAGCACCTTTACCGCCAAGGAGGTTTCTCATAGAGGCATCGCCTTCGGCTTTGCCATCACCAAATGTGTATACCCATTTACTCATGGTCTATCAGCTCCTATTAGCTTAAATAAGTTAAAACAACCGCACACAAAAAGAAAAATTATCGTTTTGTAGCGGCAGAACGAAAATTCTGCGCTCAATTTATATCACTAATTTAGAATATTCAAGAAAAAAATGCGCCAATATTATTTTAAATTCAGAGAGATAATTAATAATAAATTAAACAAAGATTAAATATCATAAAGGCAATATTTACAACTTTTCAGATAAAAAACATGCTAAAACAAAAAACATTTATTTCTAATTTTTTACTTCTCTTTTTATTTATTAGTGCTGTTTTTATTTCTTTATTTCAAACTTTTAATCAAATTCTACAAGGTGATGAAAACGAACATTTATATGGAGCCTACATGGTTTTTCTGGGAAATGTTCCATATCGTGATTTTTTTGAACACCATAATCCTCTTTTATGGTATATAACCGCTCCTTTATATTTCTTCTTGGAAAATAACGAAAAAATATATTATGCTACAAGATTTATAATGTTTCTTTGCATTATACTAACAGCCTTCTACATTTACAAAATATCCAAAATTTTAAACATTGAAAAATTCTTCTGTTTTCTCGCTCCAATACTTTATTTAGGATTTGATGTAAATTTGCTAACAGGTATACAATTCAGACCTGACACACCTATGACCTTATTTTTTGTAACCAGCTTATTTTATCTTATTAAATATACAAAATATAAAAAATGGAATGACTTAAACTTATCCATTATATCTATAACTATATCTTTCTGGTTTCTACAAAAAGCTCTTATTCTCTATATTCCTATTGCCTTTCTACTTTTTTATAAAATACTTAAAAAAGAAATTTTATTAAAAGACATTTTGTCTGCCTCTTTTTTTTCAGTTCTAATTTCTACTTTTTATATTTTATATTTATACAAAAACAATACCTTAAACCTTTATTATGAATACAATTTTATAGGAAATATCTATATAAAACCCACATTATTATGTGAAATTAATCTACAAAATAATATATCGTTATTATTAATGTTTATAATCAATATATTAGCATCCATATTATTTTATAAACAAAAAACTATTATTTTCTTATCATTATCTAATCTCACAATGGAAATGCTTACTTTATATTTCCTACCCGCTCACAGTATTCACTATTTATTACCCTTATTACCTATAACATCTATTTTATATGTAATAATTTTCCAAAAAATATTATTATATCAACCATTAAAAATTTTCATTGTTCTAGTGATTTTTATATATCAAATAATAAATTTTTCAATATTGAAAAAAGAAAATTATTATCCTCTGTCTAATACTATAAAAATAAATAAATTTATCGTCCAAAACACAACTAAAGATGAAGAAATATTAACAAACACAGAAATAACTGGTATAAAAAAACAAGCAAAGGGATATTATTATTTTGGACCTCAAAATACTATTAAATTAATAAATAAAATATTTCCTTATAAAAAACTCATATCAGATGAAGAAGTAATTATAAATAAAAAACCCAAAATACTCTATCTGGATCAATATATTTCAGAAAATTTACAAACTTACATATATAATAATTACAAACCTGTAAAACTTTATGATCCATCTATTGTTTTTTACATAAAAAAGTAAAATTCTCTTTATAATTTTACCACAGCACTATGTCTGTATCCGGTTTGATTTTCATATCTGTAAGAAAAAAACAATTTTTCACCACAGGCTGTACAGTATGGACATACATCAATTTTTTCAACACCGCATTCCATAAGTTGTTGTTTATTAATACCTTTTAAATCTACATAAAATCTATCATCTCTTTTTTCAAATAAACCTTGTGGATTTAATACAGTTTTATAAAGTTCATCATAAACATCTTTGCCAACATTATAACAATTCTTACAAATGGTCGGACCAATAACAACTTTTATTTCTTTAGGATCAAAACCATACTCATCAACTAATTTTTTAATTGAAACTTTTGCCATATTTTGAGCCGTTCCGCGCCATCCGGCATGAGAAATCATTGCCACATGTTGGCAATAAAAAATAAGTGGTGTACAATCGCCAAAATTCATAAAAGCAGCACCCTGCTCTAACAATAATCCATCTGTTTCTTCATAAAATTTTTTATCAGATACAATTTTTTCAATATGTACACCATGTACAGGTTGATTACTTGCCGGAATTTCTTTTAAATAATTAAATAAAATTTTCCTATTATCAAACATATCTTCTGTTTTAGAATATACGCAAAACTCCCTTGTTGTAAAAAAACAATCAATTTCGGATATCAAATCCGAACGTAATATTTTTTTACCGGCAATCTCATCAAAATAAAACATTATTTGTTATTTGAAACCTCTTCCTTAACTTCATCAGAAAGCCATAAAGATCCTTTTATATTTTTTTCCAAAAAAGCTCTATGTGCGACAACATCTTCATCTGTAACAGTAAAAACTCTTGGCTCACGAAAAACCCTTTTAATATTTTCAAAATTAGTTACTTTTTTTGATTTATTAGAAGAATTTAAATCCATAGTTGGCTCAGCACCACCTAATAGTTCCAAATAAACTTCTGCTAATAATTGAGCATCAAGTAAAGCTCCGTGAAAAGTACGCGCCGAGTTATCAATATTAAATCTTTTACAAAGTGCATCAAGGTTATTTCTTTGCCCCGGAAATTTATTTTTTGCAATTTCCAAAGTATCAACAACTCTATCCCAAGAATATTCTGCAAAACCAACTTTTGATAATTCATAATTTATAAATTTAATATCAAAGGAGGCATTATGAGCCACCAAAATCCCATCATCACCTATAAAATCAACCCATTCTTGTGCAACATCAGCAAAAATAGGAAAATCTTTCAAGTATTCTGTTGTCAAACCATGAACTTTAACAACTTCTTCCGGCACTTCTCTTTCCGGATTAATATATTGATGATAAGTTTTACCTGTCGGTACATGATTAATTAGTTCGACAGCACCAATTTCTACTAATTTATCACCTGTTGCTGGATCAAAACCTGTTGTTTCTGTATCAAAAACAATTTCTCTTAAGCTACTCATAATTTTTTAAAATCTCCACAACATCCAAAACTTCTTTATTTAATTTATTTATACTAACACCGGTATCTATTATAATATTAACTTTTTCTCTTTTATCTTCCATTGGCATTTGTATTTTATCAATTTTATCAAAATCCTCTGCAGAAATACTATCTCTTTTCATAACTCTTTGTTTTTGAATTTCTTTATCAACATCCGCTAAAATTATAAAATCAAAATATTTATCCCATTTCATTTCAAAAAGCAAAGCAACATCCACAAAAACTAAACCTTTATTTCTATTCTTTCTAATTATACTTTGCATTTTACTCTTCAAAAAAGGATGTATTAAACCTTCTAAAACTTTTAATTTATGAGGATTGCTAAAAACAATATTTCTCAATTGACGTTTATTAAAAATACCATTTTTAAAAACTTCCGGAAAATACTCTTTAATCACATTTAAAAAATTCTTATCATAATACAGATATTTAACCCATTTATCTATATCATAAACCAAAAATCCGTTTTTTCTCAACATATTCGATATTGTTGTTTTTCCACAACCAATAGAACCTGTTATTGCTGTTAAAATCATTTTTTCCCTCAATTATTTTATATACACATATTGAAAAGCATTTGTGTATAACTATATCAATTGTCATCATTATAAAAAATAATAACCATAACCCCAAAAAATAAACAAAACTTATTAACATTTTTTATAGATTTATACTACCCTGTTAATTATGTTAATAAACAAACCTTGTCCACAAAAAATAAAAACAATCAAAAATTTGTTTTAAAAACAAAATTTTGGAGTCCTCCACAAACTTTTAAACAGTCATTCAAAAACTATGGATAAATATGTTCACAAAAACTTATCAACACAATTAACAGAGATAAATAAATAAATAACAAAAAAATTAATTTAAATATAATGATTAAGAAAAATTCCTGTGCATACATTTTACCTAAAAGAAAATTAAATAAATAAGCAGGCTTTTCTTAAAAATCATTCAAAATAAGTTATATACGATTTAATTTGACATATCAAAAAAAATTATATAGAAATAACCCAAATATTTTATATTTTTTCAAATTCTCTAACCAAATAGGTTTAATTCCATGCATTTAAAAGATTTAAAAGACAAATCTCCTAAGGAGTTGCTTAGTCAAGCAGAAGATTTAGGTGTAGAAGACGCATCATCAATGCGTGTTCAAGACCTCGTTTTTGCCATAATGAAAAAAGTTGCCGAAGATGACAATGTTATTTATGGTGATGGTGTTATAGAAGTTATGCAAGATGGATTTGGTTTTTTACGTTCATCAAAATCAAATTATTTGGCTTCAGCTGACGATATTTATGTTTCTCCTCAACAAGTAAAAAGATATGGCTTGAGAACCGGTGATACCGTAGAAGGAGAAATACGTGCACCAAAAGAAAATGAGCGTTATTTTGCTTTAACAAAAATAAATACAATTAACTATGATGATCCGGAAAAATCTAAATTACGTGTTAATTTTGATAATTTAACTCCGCTTTATCCGACCGAAAAATTAAATTTTGATATAATTTGCGGTGAAAAAGACTATACCACTCGTGTTATAGACTTAGTTTCTCCCCAAGGTAAGGGGCAACGCGGATTAATTGTTGCTCCACCACGTACCGGTAAAACGGTTATGTTGCAGAATATTGCTCATGCTATAGCCACCAATCACCCGGAAATCTTTTTGATTGTTTTATTAATTGATGAACGTCCGGAAGAAGTTACAGATATGACACGTTCTGTTAGAGGTGAAGTTATATCTTCAACCTTTGATGAGCCGGCAACACGTCACGTCCAAGTTGCTGAAATGGTTATAGAAAAAGCCAAACGTTTAGTAGAAAATAAAAAAGACGTTGTTATTTTGTTAGATTCTATCACTCGTCTAGGCCGTGCTTATAATACTGTTGTTCCTTCATCAGGTAAAGTTTTAACCGGTGGTGTTGATGCAAACGCACTCCAACGTCCAAAGAGGTTATTAGGTGCTGCACGTAATGTTGAAGAAGGTGGTTCCTTAACTATAATTGCAACCGCTTTGATTGATACCGGTTCTAGAATGGATGAAGTTATTTTTGAAGAGTTTAAAGGAACAGGTAATTCAGAAATTATTTTGGATAGAAAGTTAACAGATAAACGTTTGTTCCCGACTATTGATGTTACCCGTTCCGGCACACGTAAAGAAGAACTTTTAGTTGATAAGGTTACTCTTAACAAGATGTGGTTACTACGTCGTGTACTAATGCAAATGGGTATGACGGATGGTATGGAATTCTTACTTGATAAACTTCGTACTACCAAAGATAATCAAGACTTTTTTGATACAATGAATAGTTAGTAAACACTGTATTTAAATATAAATAAAGCTGTTACATCAAAGTAACAGCTTTGTTTTTTATTTTTTAGTTTCTGATTTCTAATCTCTCCGGAAATATCAAACCTCCTTTTGTTTCACCGGCTAAAAACTTTATTTGTGTATTAGCATTAATATCCCTGATTTTTGGATATTTAGAAGGATATATTCCCAATCTTCCTTTCTGACATTTCACAATATAGAGAGTATTTCCTTGTAAAATTTCAGTATGCCATTCTATCACCGGTTGCCAGGTTTCTTTACTATATAGGATATTTTTTTGTTCCGTTTCTTGTTTATTTTCAAAAGCTTTAGTTTGTGAGCCTTCATCACACACAGAATAACCCACGGACGCTATAGAAAATAATATATAAAAACTGATTCCGTTAAATTTGCTTACTTCGTCACTAAAGACACCTTCATCTTCTTTAATATCACTCAGTTTAAGCAGATAGGAAATATAGGAACAAAAACGAGTTAATAATAAAGAAAGAATAAAAGCAATAGCAAAACCTGAGACACGAGTTATTCCCCATTCTTTGTTTTCAATAAAAAGAGAAGATATTGTTACAAACAAAGCATAGTTAATAAAACCCCACCCTATAGCAACCCTTGTGCTTGGTATTTGCACCGTTGCTGTACCGAAATCGGAAACGCTCCAGCCGATAAAAATAGATGTTAAAATAGCAAAAACAAAAATAAAGAGATCAAAATCGAAAGAGAGATGAACAAACAAACTTAAAATAATTGAAAGAACTAAAAATAAAGTCTTCCAATACTCCAACCAACTTGTAGCCGGATTTTTAAAAAATAATAATCTTTTCATACGCTTAAAAAATTAATAGTACTAATTCGAGATGAAAATATTATTATTTTGCTTAAAAATCAAGCAAAATATGTTCTACCTCTCTCATATTAAAGCAAATATTTTTAATACCTAAATTTTTGACTCTTGATATATAATCCTTATTTTGATAGAAGTTACATCCCAAAAAAGCAATTGCGTCAATACCGGCTTTTTTAGTAGCAGTAAGACCTGCAATAGAATCTTCTACAACAATACAATCTTCCAATTTTTCACCCATTTTTTCAGCTGCTAATAAAAATAAATCAGGTTCAGGTTTACCGTTTTTAACCATATCTGCGGTAAATAAATTATTTTCATTAAAGTATTTCTGCCAAAAGTCAATGACTTCCAATTTAACAATAGTTTTTTTCTTAATACCACCGGTAGCAATACATTGTTTCATTGGTAATTTTTTTATAACATCTTCAATGCCAGGGGTAACATCCAAACCATCTCTTTTCATTACTTCCATATCAATTAAAACTTGTTCTTCCCAAAATTTATCATCGGTAATAAGTCCCATATTATCAAGAACTTGTCTTTTTGTTTTTTCGCTCATACCGCCAAGATATCTGTTAACATCGTCAAAACTCCAGTTTAAACCAAAAAGTTTATTTAAACCCTCTTGCCTGTTTTTAAGCCAAACCTTTTCACTATCGGCCATAACACCATCAAAATCCCAGATAACAAGTTTTTTCATTATATCCTCACACTAGTTTTTTTGCATTTTAAATAAGAAAACTTAACAAAGATTTTAATTTGACTAATTTTAAAGATTTTGTTATATCATTAAAAAAAAGAAAAGAGGTAAAAATGTCTGCAGAAACAATATATGCTTTATCAACAGTTTTCGGAAAATCCGGCGTTGCAGTAATACGCATATCCGGATCATCGGTTTTAAATGTTGTTAAAAGCATGACAAATATAAATATAAAAGAAATTAAACCTCGTTATGCTTATTTTACAGACATAAAAGATGGTAAAACTCAAAATGTCTTAGATAAAGCGTTGATTTTATATTTTAAATCACCTCATTCTTTTACCGGAGAAGATGTTGTAGAAATACAATGTCACGGCTCAAAAGCAGTTTTAAACAGTGTATTTAAATCTCTTTCTAATATTAAAAATCTGAGATTGGCAGAACCTGGTGAATTTTCAAAACGCGCTTTTTATAATCAAAAAATGGATTTAACTGAAGCCGAGGGCTTAGCAGATTTAATTGATGCAGAAACATCAGAACAACAGAGATATGCTATAAAGCAAATGGAAGGTAATCTCAAAAATCTCTATACTTCTTGGCGTCAAAATTTGGTAAAAGTTTTATCATATTTGGAAGCTTATATTGATTTTCCGGAAGAAAATATTCCCCAAAACTTGTACCAAGAAATTTTAAACACTGTATTTAAAACTCAAACAGAAATAGAAAATCACTTAAAAAACAATGATATAAATGAACGTCTTAAAAATGGTTTTAATATCGTTATAGCTGGCTCTGTCAATGCTGGTAAATCGAGTTTAATAAATGCTCTTACTAAAACAAATACAATGATTGTTTCCGATATAGAGGGCACAACCCGTGATTCTGTTGATGTAAATTTAGATATAAATGGCTACCCTGTTGTCATAACAGACACGGCTGGAATACGTCAAACTGATAATCCTATTGAAAAAATTGGTATTGATATAGCCCTTAAAAAGGTTGAAAATGCCGATATAATATTAGCTTTATATGATGCTTCTCAGGGAAATTTTGACAGTTCAATATTACCGGATACAACAAAAGACATCATTTATATTGCCAATAAATCCGATAAAACGGATCCTAATAAATTAAAAGAAATAGAAAAAAAACATCACATAACAATTTCTGCAAAATACAATGTTGGAATAGATAGTTTAGTTCAAAAAATTACGGATATATTAAAAGAAAGATTTTCTTCATCATCAAATACACTTATAACCAGAATACGTTATAGAGAAGCTCTAAAAGAGTGTTTATCAAATCTAAAAACTTTTTCTTTAGATAAGGAAATTGAATTATCTGCTGAAGATATAAGACTTGCTTGTCGAGCTATTGGCCAAATAACCGGAGAAATAAAAGTTAGCGAACTTTTGGATAATATTTTTGGTAGTTTTTGTATAGGAAAATAGCTTTTATACCGCTAAACTTAACTGAAATCTTTTATAAATTTTATTCTTTTCATCCTCATTAATAGATATATTTTCAATAATATCAGGATGTTTTATATCTTTGTTATTTGCTAAAATATAATCCAATATATCACAATATTTGTAAAATTTCTGTCTGGAACAATCGTTCTTAAAAAGATTAATCTTACCAAGTAATATCACCATTTTTTCAAATAATTCCTCTCGATTAAGATAGAAAAATGAATCATTATGTAGCATAATAGCTAAAATTCTAAATTCTTCTTCTTTAATTTCAAAAGCATCATCATCTTCAATTAGTTTATTTATAAGATTAATAAAAGCTTGCCTGATAAACCTATAACAAAAGATATTTTGTTTGTTACTTATATATATTAAATATTCGCACAAATTTAGGCAATATTTTTTATTTCTATGAGATTCGTTATTCAAAAAGCTTATAACATCAAAAAGATAGTAATAATCCTCTTTGCAAGTATATTGCCATGCTAAAACTCTTATCATTAGTTCTTCAGTTTTCTTTTGCGTATATTTTTGGATTTTATATTTTTGATCGATTTGTTTAATGATAAATCTCTTAAATTTTCTCAAAACGGGTAAATCGTCGTATGATGGCTGAAAGCTCAAATAATTTACTGCATGCAAAATTTTATAATATACATCTAAATCATCAGGAATTAGCTGAAATAATTTTTTATTTAGGGTAATAAAGTTTGCCACACTTATTTCTTGTTTCATTACAGCATTTAATATCCTGTCAATCCAGTAAAGATGTGTTATTTTACTTTCTTTTATTTCTATAACATATTTAAAATTCAGTATTTTTCTTATAATATCTTTTCTTATTGCATTGAATTTGTTCTTTAGTATAGGGTTCTTCATTTTAGTAATAAAATTATCAAGCGCCCTTAAAATAATAAAATCAACATTGATATAATTTGTTTCACATGAAACATTATATAAATTATTACCTATATTCAATAATTTATCATCAGAAATTGATTTGTTTATTTTTGAGGCTGATATATTTGAAAGTTGTACGATCTCATATAAATTGCGATTTTGGACAGACTTCTTTTTTTTTACACTTATAATAAAATTATTTATAATCTCATTAATTATTTTCGGTGTAAGATTAAACGTTTCAATGTTTAATATATTTTCTGCAACAGATAACTCATAAGCATTATTAAAACGCTTTTTTATGAGTAACTCGTCGTAATAATCAAATAATTTTTGGTTTTTATCAAAACTGATAACCTTTTTTAAATATAAATATTTACTTAAATTCAAACTTTCTTTATTATTTCTCATATTAAACTCTTTTTTAAGTTGTTATATTTAATTTAATAAACTAAAAGTTTTATTTGTCAATAAATATATATTTAAATTAGCTATGATATTTAGTCTTGAAAAATACAAAAAAATAAGTAAACTCTGCGTAAATAATATTTTAGGACTATAAATAATGACAAATTTTGAAGTAATAGTTGTTGGTGGAGGTCATGCCGGTTGTGAAGCAGCGGCTGCGGCAGCGCGTACCGGTGCAAAAACAGCTTTAATTACCCATAAGATAAATACTATTGGTGAAATGTCATGTAATCCAGCTATTGGTGGGCTTGGCAAAGGGCACTTGGTCAGAGAAATTGATGCCTTAGACGGTTTGATGGCTCGCGTCATAGATAAAGGTGGTATACAATTCAGAATGTTAAATGCATCAAAAGGCCCCGCTGTTCAAGGACCAAGAGCTCAAGCAGATAGAGAATTATATAAAAAATGTATGTTAGAAGCCTTAAAACAACAAGAAAATTTAGAAATAATAGAGGCAGCTGTTGAGGGTTTGGTGATAGAAGATAAAACAATAAAGGGAATAAAAACCTCAGCTGGTGAAGAATATTATGCAAAATCCGTTGTTTTAACTACTGGTACATTCCTAAACGGAATAATGTTTGTTGGGCACCAGACTTCAATCGGTGGGCGTATAAATGATGTTAGTTGTACTGGTATAACAGCGTATTTAAAAAATGCTGGGATAGAAGTCGGCCGCTTAAAAACAGGTACTCCGGCACGTTTAAATGGTGACACGATAAATTGGGATATATTAGATCAGCAAGAAGGGGATGAAAACCCTATACCTTTCTCCTTTTTGACCAAAGAATTACCCCAACCGCAGATCAAATGCTATATAACACACACAAACGAAGAAACACATAAGATTATCAGAGATAATTTTTCAAAATGTGCTCTTTTTTCCGGTTTAATAAAAGGTGTTGGTCCTCGTTATTGCCCCAGTATAGAAGATAAATTGGTCAAATTTGCAGACAGAACTAGCCATCAAATTTTTCTAGAACCGGAGGGGTATAATACAAATGTTGTTTATCCAAATGGTATATCAACCTCTTTACCCGCTGATGTTCAAGATGCTTTTATACATACAATCAAAGGGTTAGAAAATGTTGAAATATTGAGACACGCCTACGCGATTGAATACGATTATGTTAATCCGATGGAACTAAATCACTGTTTAGCAGTAAAGAAATTAAAAGGTTTATATCTTGCTGGACAAATCAATGGCACTACAGGTTATGAAGAAGCTGGTGCACAAGGTCTTTTAGCTGGTGTTAATGCTGCTTTGTTTGCTCTTGATAAGGGCGAATTTTACATCGACAGGAGTGAGGGATATATTGGTGTTATGGTTGATGACTTGATTACTAAAGGTGTTGATGAACCATACCGTATGTTTACATCCAGATCTGAATATCGTCTAAGCCTAAGAGCTGATAATGCAGATTTAAGATTAACAGAAAAAGGTTACAATGCAGGATGTGTTTCAAAGCAAAGATACAGTGTATTTAAAGCTAAAAAAAATAATTTGGATAAATATAAAAAACTAGCGGAAACTGAGTATTTAAGCGCCTCAGATATAGACAATAATCATCTTCCTATAAAAAAAGAAGGTGGTAGAAAGTCTATTTTTACCTGGTTGGGTTGTGATGATGTTTCACGTGAAACATTGATAAATCTTTTCCCCTCCTTTGCAGATATAACAGAAGATGTTTTTGAACAGATTTGTATAGAATCGAAATATTCCGGTTATATGAAACGTCAAAATATAGATATAGAAGTGTTCAAAAAAGATGAAAACATCAAAATCCCACAAGATATTAATTATAAAAAGATAGGGGGGCTCTCTCGCGAGGTTGTTGCAAAGTTAGAAAAATCTTCTCCTTCAACAATCGGCGAAGCTTCTCGTATTTCCGGTATAACGCCTGCCGCAATTATAGCTATTCTCGGATATATGAAAAATAATAAATAAAATTTTTAATGTTTATAACTGCATTTTTTGATACCAAAAAAATTTTGATAAAATAATATCTCATGTATGGTGAACGAAGCAGAAAAATATAATGTTTCACGTGAAACATTGTCAGATTTAAAAACATTTCAAAACATGGTTTTGGAGTGGAATAATAAATTTAATCTGATAAGCAAATCCTCAGTAGCAGAAATTTGGTCCCGTCATATCCTTGATTCACTTCAGCTTAAACAATTTATAACAAAAAATGATAAAATTATGTATGATTTTGGCAGTGGAGCAGGTTTTCCGGCGATAGTTTTAGCTATTGCTGCTAAAACAGAATTTCCGGATTTGAAAATTTCTCTTATTGAAAGTATAGGCAAAAAAACTATTTTTCTGAATGAGGTTAAAAGGAAATTAAATTTAGATATAGAAGTAATTAATGATAGAATAGAAAATCTAAAACTACCTAAAGCCGATATTATAACATCAAGAGCACTAGCTTCGTTAGATAAATTGCTTTTTTATGCAAACCTTTTTTCAAATTCAAAAACTAGATTGATTTTTCCAAAAGGTGAAAAATGGTCTCAAGAAGTTGAAGATGCAAAAAAAACATGGTTTTTTGAATATGATACAGTGCAAAGTTCAACAAGCGATAAAGGTTGCATATTACAGATAAAAAATGTAAGGAGAAAACAAAATGGTTAAAATAATATCTGTAGCAAACAGAAAAGGCGGTGTTGGTAAAACAACAACGGCTATAAACATAGCAACAGCTATGGCTGCTATAGGTAAAAGAGTTTTGATTTTAGATATGGATCCTCAAGGGAATGCAACAACTTCTTTGGGTATCAATAAAAACAAATGCCTGTTTTCCACCTATGATATAATGATAAATAACTGCAAAGCAGAAGATGCTATTATCAAAACAGATATTAAAAAATTTGATTTATTACCTTCAGCGCCAGCACTTGCTGCAGCAGAAATCGAACTGATAGATGTTAGTAAGCGTGAATATGTTTTAAGATCAGCTTTAGATGCTATTTCTTCAAAATATGATTACATTTTGATTGACTGTCCGCCATCCTTAAATCTGATAACTATAAATGCGTTAGTATCATCGGATTCTGTAATTGTTCCTCTTCAAAGTGAATTTTTAGCGTTGGAAGGTCTGACAGATTTAATTAAAAATATCAATACTATAAAAAAGAATTTTAATCCAAAACTGAATTTACAAGGCATTGTTTTAACAATGTTTGATAAAAGAAATAACTTAAGTCAGATGGTTGAAAATGACGTGCGTAAATATTTTGGCGCCAAAGTTTATAACACAGTTATACCTCGGAGCGTTCGAATTTCGGAAGCGCCATCTCATGGCCAACCTATTTTGATTTATGATTTTAAGAGCGCCGGAGCTAAAGCTTATTTAAGTTTAGCTAAGGAAGTATTAAAAAGAGAAAAGGAGTTGTAATATGTCTACAAACAAAAAACACGGATTGGGACGAGGTTTAGAAGCTTTGCTGGGGGATGATGACCTAAGCTTTAGTTTGGATAACATAAATACCGAAGCTTTGGTTGATAGCGGTATAAAAAAAGTAAATATAGAAGATCTTTATCCAAGTAATTATCAACCACGTAAAGATTTTAATCAGGAGGCCTTAAATGCTTTAGTTGTATCAATCAAAGAAAAGGGGGTATTACAACCGTTATTAGTAAGAAAAAAAGGTGATAAATACGAAATTATTGCCGGTGAACGTCGTTGGAGAGCTTCAAAGTTAGCTGGCATAAAAGAAGTTCCGGTTATAGAAAAAGATTTGAATAATCAAGAAGTCCTTGAAGTTGCTTTAATTGAAAATTTGTTACGTGAAAATTTATCGCCAATAGAAGAGGCCGAGGGTTTTGCCCGCTTAATAAACGAATTCTCACATACACATGATGCTTTATCGCAAATTGTCGGAAAATCCAGAAGCTATATAACAAACACTATAAGATTACTCAGTCTTCCAATAACAATACAGGAAATGGTAAAAAACAATATCATTAGTGCTGGTCATGCTCGTGCTTTAATCGGTTTAGAAAACGCTGAAGAGGTTGCACAAAAAATTGCCGCAAAAGGATTAACAGTTCGCCAAACAGAGGAATTGGTTAATAATATAAAAAATCACTCAATGGAAAAAATTCGCAAAGCAGTGAAGAAAGATGCAAACATCAAAGAAATCGAAAAAAGTTTAACTAAAACGATAGGAATGAAAGTTCGGATAAATTCTAATGAAGATAACAAGGGTAAAATTACCATTGAATATAAAAATCCGGCTGAACTTAATACAATTTTAGAGTTGCTAGAAAAAAAATAGCCAATTAAAAATCAAAAAATCTCTCTTATTTCTTAAAACGGAATTAAGAGGGATTTTTTTTGATTATAGAATGATTTTCATTTTTTATGACCAGTCTATCAAAAACATAAAAATATAGCTCTCACAACGCAAAAAATAGAATGTTTTTTAACACATTGTTTTTGCGTAATTTTGCAAAAACATGTGTTATTTTTCAAATTTAAATATTATTTTAAATTTTTCGAGGAGTTCTTCTTTAGTGGAACTACATCCATTTTCAAACCAATCCTTTTTTAAGACATCCATATAAAGACTCAAAAACTTTTTATCAGCACCAATAGTCAAAAGATCTTTTCCTTTAAGAGGAAAGTCAGAAAAAGTTGCTTCACTGATTTTATTGAGTAACAACTTTATTTCTTCAATATTTGGGTTGTTGAGATTTAGATAAATGCAAACATCAAAACAAATATTCTTTCCATATTTATAAATTGCTTTACGGATTGAAACACTGTCTTTAAAGTCTTTTAAGCTTAATTTTGCCTTACAAAGATTCATCAGATATTCTTTTTGTTCTTTATTTAATCTAAAGATAGAGGCAAGTCTTTCCGCGCGTTTATTGTTTGGCTCAAAAAGCACAAAAATTCTGCGAATAACACTCTTCTCTAAATTCAAAGAATTAACGATATTATCAAGCTTTTCCAAATTAGAAAGATCTTTTGGCGGTGCAATCAAAAAGTCTAAAACACCGTATTTAAAGATGAGTTCCAATGTTCTGACAGCATAAGGCGCCATAATAATCTTAAATAACTCTTCTTTTATTTTTTCTTGAGAAACTTTGTGTAGAAGCTGTTTATTTTCAATACAACATTTTAAAGATTTTCTATCTATTTTTTTACCGAACATTGCGCAAAATCTAAAGAATCTCATGATGCGAATATAATCATATTCTATAGCATTTATGGGCTTTCCTATAAATTTAATTACCCCGTTTTCAAGATCTTCTATTCCATTGTAATAATCAAAAACATTGCCTTTTTCGTCTGCATAAACAGCGTTAATGGTCAAATCGCGCTTTGCGGCGTCTTTTTTCCATTCTTCCTGGCTGTTATCATCTTCTGTACTAAGACATGTTACTTTAAAAAAACTACTGTGAATAAGTACACCGAGAGTAAAGAATTGTATACCGATAGACACACATTTAATGCCTTCATCATCGCACATTTCAGAAAATTCCGCGGGTGACATATCTGTTACTAAGTCAATATCAGCGCGTCTAAAATTAGCAATAGCATCTCTTACAGCGCCACCGACAAAACGTAAAACACCACCATGCTTCTCAACAATGTGAAAAAGTTGGAGAATATCCTCATTATTGATGAGTTTTTTAGGGTCAACATATTCCGGATGAAACATTTTTTCCTCATTTTTTTGTGGTTAAGTTTAGATATTAATACTTTATTATAAATGTCTTAATTATGATATAACAAAGTTAATTTATTAGGAAAAAATCATGAAAAAATATATTGTATTGTTTTTAGCGTTAGTTGCTTCTTTTCCGGCATATGCTGGTAGCGTTCCCGAAGAAATAGGTGTTTTCAAAGATTGGACCGCCTACTCATACAAAGAAGGCAATAATACCGTTTGTTATATGGCTTCAACTCCTGTAAAAGATGAAGGAAACTATAAGGCAAGAGGAGATATTTATGCTATAGTAACTCATCGTCCGGCTGAAAAAAGTTATAATGTTGTTAATTTTGTAGCCGGTTACACCTATAAAAAAGGTGAAAAAGTTATTGTTAAAATAGGCACAACTTCATTTAATAATCTTTTTACAAATGGAGAAAGTGCTTGGGCACCTGATAATGCAACAGACAAGAAACTTGTAGATACAATGAAGCGCGGCGAAAAAATGATAGTTGAAGGTATTTCTGCACGTGGCACAAAAACCAAAGACACATATTCTTTAGCTGGCTTTACAGGCGCTTATAACGCTATCAGTAAAAAGTGTAAATAAAAAGAATGACTGAAAAAATAGAGCTTACAAATTTAAGCAAAGAAGAATTAACAGAAGAGATTGCAAAAATCGGAGAGAAACCTTTCCGAGCCAAACAGTTGTGGCAATGGATATATTTTCGCGGAGTAACAGATTTCAATCAGATGAGCAATCTTTCCTTAGCTCTAAGACAAAAGTTATCAGAAATTTATACAATCACCCGGCCGAAAATTGTAACAGAGCAAATATCTTCGGATAAAACTCATAAATGGCTGCTTGAGTTCCAAGATGGTGAAAGAGTAGAAATGGTCTATATTCCTGAAAAGGATAGGGGGGCTGTTTGTATTTCAACACAAGTCGGTTGCGCAATGGGGTGTAAGTTCTGTCATACCGGCAGTCAAAAATTCACCAGAAATTTAACTGTTAGTGAAATAGTCGGCCAATTTATGGTTGCCAGAGATGTATATAAAGAATGGCCAAGCCCCACGGATGAAGTGCGTTATTTATCAAATATTGTCGTTATGGGAATGGGTGAGCCGTTAAACAATGTAGATAATGTTGTCAAAGCCTTAAATATTCTGACCGACAATGAAGGTATAAGTTTATCTAAACGCCGTGTTACAATGTCAACCTCCGGTATTGCTCCCAGAATAGTTGAAGTTATGCAAAAAACTGGAGTAAGGTTAGCTATATCATTACACGCATCAAACAATACCATTCGCTCATCTATAATGCCGATAAATGATAAATTTAAGATAGAGGAAGTACTCAAAGCATGCGCGGAATACCAAAAAGGTGATCATAGCCGCTACATCACTTTTGAATATCTTTTATTAAAAGGTATAAACGATAGTGATGCTTGCGCAAAAGAATTAGTTTCATTATTAAAAAAATACAAAATAAGAGCATCTTTCAATCTGATACCGTTTAATCCTTGGCCGGGGTGTTATTTTGCTCCCAGCGATAAAAAAACAGTAGATAAATTTTCAAAAACATTGGAAGCTGCCGGGTTTGCCGCACCGGTTCGTGTTGCAAGAGGGCAAGATATTTTAGCCGCTTGTGGTCAGTTAAAATCTAAAAATCCGAAAAACTAATTTATTTCGCACACACCTTCTATTTCATGATCCAAACGATTTTCATGAATACCTGTCGGGTCTTGGTGAATAAGAATTTGGCTTTTAGGGTAGGCTTTTAATATTTTCTTCTCTACCGATGTGCTCAGATTATGTGCTTCCAAAAGGGATATATTCCCATCAATTTCTAAATGCATTTCAAAGAAATAAATATCACCTAAACTCCTGGTTCTAAAATCATGCATTCCTTGAATACCCTTACTTTTTTTCACAATTTGTTCCACATCTTTTCTAATATTTTCCGGCAGTTCCTTATCTGTAATAAGCTCAACAGCCTCTTTGGCCAAATCATAGGCATTATAAAGCAAATAGGCAGAAATAAATAAAGCCGCAATAACATCAAAATAAACAAATCCGAAAAAATGTACCAATAATAAAGAAATAACAACGGCGGAGTTGGTCAAAAAGTCAACGGTATAATGCGCTCTGTCCGCCTTAATGGCAAGGGATCGAGTTTTATTTGCTACATATGTTTGATAAACAACTAACAACACCGTCGAAAGGATAGAAAACAGCATAATGCTGATACCAATATCAATTTGCACAATATCAATTGGATGTATCAATCTTTTAATACCATCAACAACAACAAAAAAGCCAGAAATTCCAACAAAAACGGCCTGTAACAAAGCACTTAAAGCTTCTGTTTTCCCATAACCGTAACGATGGTCGGGAGAAGCCGGTTTGGTTGAAAAATAAACAGCCATAAAAGAAACCAGAGAAGCCAATAAATCTGTAATACTGTCAATAAAAGAAGAGAATATAGCCAAAGAGTCAGTTTTAATAAAGGCAAAAAATTTGCAAATCGTAAGCAATATAGCCAAAGAAACACTGGCAACAGCAGCATATTTTTTCAGTTTAATACTATAATTGTCTGGTGTCATCTTTCAGGTCTTTCCAAGTTTCTTCAGATATTTCAACAAACTTACCTTCAACATACTTAGCAAAAAATTCCAAATGCTTTCCCTTCGGTTTTGCAATAAAGTTATATTGAATATAATACTTTCCGTTTTCAGATTTATAGAAATCAAGATTTATATTATTAGTATTTTCAGCAATAATTTGTAATTCTGCAATTTTTTCAGCCTCAATTTTATCAACAATATCAATCATGTAATTATTTAACAGCTTTTTGACCATAAGCATAATTTTGCTGTTATCCGTAACATCATTATATTGCAAAAATCGTCCATATCTCAAGTTCCAAAGTGAACTATATGTCCAGTTTTTTACATCAAGTGATAAATTATAAAAATCTGCTTCTGCCAACCATATTTGAAATTGATTATTTAAACGAATATAAGCTGCTTTTGCACCACGTCCGATATCAATATCATACCAACCGATATCAAAATTTTCTATAAGGGCATTGTTTTTATCAAAAAGAGAAACCGTCGTCATCGGAGAAGACTTATCTTTAAGGGGAGAAAATCCAAAAAACTTCATATCTTCCATTTTATCGGATTTTTTTTCAAAGAACGTCATATTATTTAGCGTTACCAAAAAGTGCCGTATTCTTTCCTGATAAACAGATAAATTCGGCATATTTTTTATTGACCATATTCCTTTTGTTTTTTCAAATTCGAGTAAAGTAGAACTGTTTTCCAGTTTTATTTTATCGACATTATTTATTTTGCTTGGGAAATCCTTAAAAACAAGAGTATCTTCATACTTTGAAATATTATTTTTGTTGTCAAAATAAACTGTCAAACCGGCAATAATCGTTATCAATAATACAATCAAAAACAGTTGCCAGGTTTTTTTATCCCATACAAACAAATCTTTTATCAGATGGAGCTTAATTTTCTTCTTTCGCCACAAATTAACAAAGATGAACAAAAGAATAAGCAAAGAAACAGCATAGATATTAAAGAATTTAACTTTTATCTCAATAGAAGAAATATTTTGATTGGCATTAAGTCTTAAAGCACTCAATTGCTGACGCAAATTATTCATTTCTTCGCGTATATTGCCGATAATGGCCAATTCATCAGGTGTAAAGTTTTCCCTTTTCTCAAATTCCTTTTTGGCCGTAATTTCCAGCAGTTGCTGTCTAACACCATCTATCGCCTGAAAGATATCATTTTCCTTCAATTTGAAGCGATAAGTATTCTTTTTACGGAGCTGTTCAATCACAAAAAGAGGCCTGCTTTTAATTCCTTTGCCACGCAAATTGATCAAATCGTCATTTTCACTCAGATAATCCAATGCATTAAGGATAAAGTTTGCATTATCAAAAAATGGCACATGATATGTTGAATCAAGAAATTTTCTTTCTTTAGTCCAAAAAGCATCATAAATAAAATCCGTATCAGCCACAGCAATAATATCAAAAGGATTAGATGCATCATTGCTCAAAACTTCTGCTGCTAAAACAATAGTATTATTTTTAGGTGTGAAGTTTTCCAAAATTTCTCTTGGAGACTTATTCTCTTTAGCAAAAGAAACGGGCATAATTGCTGAAACATTGCTTGTTTTTATAAGCGGAAAGAAAGAAATTTTACCATCATCCTTAGGTAAAACCATCGAAGCCGAGGCAAACAGAATATTATTCAACTTAAAAGTTGTACGATGGTTAGGATTCATTTCTTGCGGTGTCACTCTAAATTGCAATAAATCCTGTGTAAAAGAGGGATTTGTCTTATAATTAATAGTGTCATCAACAGTAATTGAGTTATTAAAATCTGCCGCAACCCCCATACTATAAAAACCAATACTCCAATAGTCGGAAAGCCCTCCTAAATCAGAAGAAACAAAAGCTTCATTATTTGGTGAATAGATTCTTGAAGCATCATCTGTCACATCCATAAGCAAGAGAACTTTTTTCTGTTCTTTTATTTTATTGATAATTTCATCACTTAATAAATATGGATGAACAAGCATAAATACATCAAATTTATGGTCAAAATCCTCAAGTTTATTTATTTCTTTAATATCGTATAACTCACTGATTTTATTTATAATTTCCCATCGGTTGATGTTAACATCACCTCTTCTTACATTACCGGTTAGTGGCAGAGAAGAAAGCAACCCTAAGGTCTTTTTGTGGTGTTGGAGCTTATAAATACTGGTAGTAAAATCTTGTTCCAAAAAAGGCATTCTTTCGATAGAAAAGAAAGGAATAACAGATTTATTTGTCAGATTATCGGCAAAAACAATGCCAAACAAGGCATTTTGATTAATATCAATCAATGGAATAGGCTGCAAACCATCAGCCAAAGCTCTGTCTTCGGTCTTATCAAGAAATTCCGGCATATAAATACGATAATCAAATTTTCCCCGGCTATAGTTTTTATATTGCTTGAGCATAAGTTTTATTTGGTCAAAGAGCACTCGTGTCTGTGGGTTTCTTTTACCTAATATGGGAGAATAATAGAGTTTTGCCACCACTGGCCGATTCATTTTACGAAGAATATTTTTTGTATTTTTCGTTAAGCTCAAATATTTTTCTTCTGTAAAGTCGTAGCTTATTTGCCTAAAGAGATTATTAGCGATAACGTTAACAGCAAAAAATCCGCAAAAGAGCAATACCAAAACAATAACGCCATGTTTAAGACTGGAAGATGAAATCAGCCCGGAAGTACCTTTTGTTTTCAAACTGATAGTTGCAATTGTTAACAGATTAAAAAAGATAATTAACGAAGCAAAGAAAATCAAATCTCGAAGCTCAACCAATCCACGGCTAAGAGATGCAAAATGAGATAGAAAGCTAAAAGATATAATAGTATCAACAATAACATCACTAAAAAGTTCTCTTGCTATAAAGAGGACGTATTCAAAACCGCTCCAGAAAAAGATTAGATTAACAAAAACAGATAAAACTAAAGCAATTACGGAATTTTTTGTTAAGGCAGACATGGTTTGAGAAATGGCTAACATTGCGCCAGCCAAAATAAAGCACCCCAAATAACTGACAAATATAACCGTATTATCTGGTGCACCAAATATATTAACAGTAATCCAAAAAGGAAAAGTTAGAGAAATCGCAATAATAGCAAAAATCCAGGTGGCAAAAAACTTTCCCCAAACAAGATTTGTTAAAGAAACAGGCGCAGTTAAAAGATTTACAATACTTTTAGAACGAAATTCTTCAGCCCAAGATCGCATAGAAATTCCCGGAATAAATAAGAGATATATCCAGGGTTGATAATCAAAAAAGCCCCATAAATTAGCCTGTCCGTCAATAAAAAAATGTCCGAAATAAATTGCACAAGATCCACTTAAAAGCAAAAAGCTGATTAAATAGACATATGCTAAAGGAGATAAAAAATAACGCGCAAGCTCATATTTTATAACAGTTTTAATGCTATTCATTGTCATCACCCTTGCTTGTTAATACCTTAAAAGCTTCTTCCAGTGTTTTCTTTTTAGCTTTTTTTAGCAAATCATCAACAGAACCATTAACAATAATTTTTCCTTTATTTATCAAAATAACCGATGTTGTGATAGCTTCAACCTCATCTAATAGGTGTGTTGAAATAAGGATAGTTTTATTCTTACTCATATCTTTAATAAGTTGTCGCATATGAGCCTTTTGGTTAGGATCCAGACCATCTGTCGGCTCATCCAATAATAAAATCGGTGGATTTCCGATAATACTGGCGGCAAAACCAACCCGTCTTGCATAACCTTTAGAAAGATTTTCAATTTTCTGTTCAACAACATTTTCAATTTTGGCTGTTTCAATAACTCGGTTAAGTTCAGCAGTATAAGTGTTGGCAATTTGATTTTTGGTAAGATTTTCCGAAGGTTGCAAGTTTAATTTAAGCTCTATAAAATATTTCAAAAACAATTTAACGCTCATATCTGCGTACATTGGTGCACCCTCCGGTAAAAAACCGATATCTTTTTTTGAATCAATGTCACTTTTTTCTATATCTGACCCATTGATAAAAATTTTACCGTCAGTTGTTGTCAAATAACCGGCTATCATGTTCATCAGTGTTGATTTACCCGCACCATTGGGGCCTAATAAAGCAATAATTTCCCCTGAATAAGCTTCAAAAGAAACATTATCAACAGCAATTAAATTACCGAATTTTTTAGAGACATTAACAAGTTTTACAGTTTGTTTGTTTAATTTATTCTGTTTCATAAATTTCTCCTCCTGGCATAGGTTCCATAACACCCGTAGTAGATGGAAAAGTAATAGGTAAAGAATAAATAGTTCTTGCAGATAGAAAAGCATTAACCTCTGCATTAACTGTATCAACAGGAATGCCTAACTCTTTACTGATAACAACATCAACACTCGGAATTCTATGCCTGATAAAACGGACAAGGGTAGGGTTAGCAGCCCCTTTACCGCAAATAACGATTTTTTTAGGTATTTCCGGCAAATAAAGGCAAATAGAATAACAAATAGCTTCTGCTACAAAAGCTGTTGCTGTTGCAGCTCCATCTTCTAAAGAAAGCCCCTCCAAATGCTCGGCTTTATCGGCAAAAATTCCTGTATAAGCAGATTTAGGCGGAAATTTTGCAAAAAACTTATGATGCATTAATGAATTAACTATTTTTTCATGCACTTGACCGGTAATTGCCAATTTTCCATTGTAGTCATTATCCATATGGGCGTGTTTGGATGTCCAATTATTAATAAAATTATCGCCCGGTCCACAATCAAACCCAACCATTTCACCAAAAGAGCCAATCCATGTCAAACTCGTCTTACCGCTGATATTAACAAAAACAATAGGCTTAACCTCATCAGCAGCCATAGCATTAAAATAAACAGAGGAAATAGGTGTTCCTTGTCCACCATTGCAAATATCAGCATTTCTAAAGTGTGTAATAGTTTTAATACCTGTCTTAGAAGCGATATAGCGACCATTACCAAGTTGATAGGTATATTTCAAATTAGGATTATGCAAAATAGTTATACCCTCAATACCAACCACATCAATTTGTTCATCACAATCACTGATAAATTCTTTGATAAGCTGTATGTAAAAGTCCGAAACCTCTAAATCAACTTCTTCGAGTATTTTATCGCTTTCATCCCCTTTACGCATTACACCCCAGATAGATTTAATTTTTTCTTTTAAGTCGTCAGGGTAGGGCACGACATAAGCTTTTTTTCTTTCCAAAACATCTAAACCATCCGTACGAATAAGAGCCAATTCTACACCACCAAATGTAGAAGATCCCATTATTCCGAGACAATTTAAACCCTTTATCACCATATAAAAAACACCTCTTTGTAATTGCAATATTAAATTATTATGTTAATATGCCTTAAAATTTAGTTATAAGGAAGCAAAAATGACAAGTTTTAAATCAGAATTTTTAAATATTATGCAAGAACGTGGTTTTTACAATCAATGTACAAACGAGCAGGGGTTTGATGAATACCTTGCTGATTGTGAAAAGAAAGGAATATCAGCAGTTGGATATTTAGGTTCTGATCCGACCGGAGACAGCTTACACGTTGGTCATATTGTACCTTTAATGATGTTGCGTTGGTTTCAAAAATGTGGTCACAAACCAATAGCTTTGGTTGGCGGTGCAACCGCACGCATCGGAGACCCTTCCGGTAAAGATAAATTGCGTCCGTTTTTGGATGAAGAAACCTTAAAATATAACATTCAAGGCCTGAAGAAGTCCTTTTCTAAATTCTTAAAATTCGGTGAAGGCAAAAATGATGCCATTATGGTAGATAACTGGGATTGGTTCAAAGATATAAATTATCTCGCATTTTTGAGAGATATTGGTACTTGTTATTCGGTTAATCGTATGTTGACAATGGACAGTGTAAAGAGCCGCTTGGAACGTGAACAACCTATGTCATTTTTAGAGTTTAACTATATGTTATTGCAGGGATATGATTTCTGCGTATTATTGCAAAAATATGGCTGTCGTGCTCAAATTGCTGGTGCAGACCAATGGGGCAATATCGTTTCCGGTACAGAATTGGGTCGCCGTCGGTATGATACGGAATTGTTCGGTTTTACCAGCCCGATTATCACCGATTCTTCTGGTAAGAAAATGGGTAAATCAGAGGGAAATGCCGTTTGGATAAATGATGAAAAATTATCATCATATGACTATTTTCAATATTTCCGTAATATAGGTGACGCCGAAGTCGGAAAATGCTTGAGAATTTACACTGATTTACCAATGAATGAAATTAAGCGTTTAGAAGCCTTACAAGACAAAGAAATCAACGAAGCAAAGAAAATTTTAGCCTATGAAGCAACAAAAATTTGTCGCGGAGAAGACGAAGCAAAAGCCGCTTTAGAAACAGCTGCAAAAACATTTGAGCAAGGCTCTATCGGTGAAAATCTGCCGTCAGTTAATATTGCTCAAGACCAAGTCGGCGTTTTGGATGCATTTGTTGCTTTAGGTTTTGTTTCAAGCAAAGGCGAAGCCCGTCGTCTGATAAAGCAAGCCGGTCTTAAACTGAACGATAAAGTCATAACTGATGAAAATTATGTTATTACCAAAAAAGATATTTCAGATGGCAATATAAAGCTTTCTCAAGGCAAAAAGAAACACGGCTTGATAAACTTGGAAAAATAGATAAAAAAGATGCTTAATTTTGAATGTTTCGTACGAGATAATAGCCATAAAAAGAAAACAAAAATAATAAAACTAAAAATCGCTTATCTTCAGATAGTTTATCATAATTGTTTGTGATAGAAATAAACGGCAACATATATAAAATGAATATAAAATAGAAGAAAATCCTGACGCTTGAGGCATATAATGTTGGAGATAAGCCCAAAATAGCAGAAGATAAAAGCCCTACAAAGAGAAATAAAAGATTAATATAGAAAAAAGCTGTATTTTTATATAGCAAAAACAACGAAAAAATTAAACATAAAAAAAGAAAAGCAAAAAGCAAATAATACCAACCAAGTTTATTATCAATAATAAAAAATATATGCATATCCTCATGCCAGAAAAAAATCAAAAAAGTGGTGATTGCTGATATTATTAAACTACAAAAGCAAAATATTTTTGTTCTTTTACTATAAGCCAAAATATTAAAAATAATGATATTAAGAGCAACTAATAAAAGACAAAATGGTTCATCAAAGAAATAATCCATAGTGTGAGATAATCCTTTGTATAAACGCGTAAAATATCCCCATTGTGCAAAATCTAATAAATAATTTCGCATTTCTCTTCCAAAACGAAAAGAGTTTCCGGGACAAAAAGCAAATAAGGCAATATTGAATAAGCAAAGCTCTATTTGAATAATATAGAACCACATGATTTTCTTATATTTTAATAAGTGATATAATCCAACACAGCCAAATATAAGAACCATTATTACACAAAGTTGTTCCATACTTGAAGCCACAAAAGTAGCCAAAATTAGAAACAAACCATAAGAAAAGCTAGGTTTGGGATTATAAAGCGATTTAAATGATATAATTCCAAAAATAAGAGGAAAAAGATAATTAGCTGAAGTTGCAATCCAACCGGTATTTTTTATAAAACAAAAAGGAATAGAGGCTAACATAAAGCAAATAATAACATTTTGTAATAACGTTTGAGGTTTTAATAAATGTTTTAAAGCTAAAGCGCAAAAAAGATAAAGCATTACAACAAAAAGTACCTGAAAAAAAGTACCAAAGGAGACAACCAAAAACAAAATAGCCTCAATGATAATTCTTGAAGACCATGAAAAATACCGCCAAATCAAAAACTCAGAAAGATTTTGTTCTTTACTTAAATTATAAAAAAATATATCATCACTGAGAACCGCATAATCCAAAGATATCAACCCAAACATAAAAAAACTGAAAAAAATATAAGGAGCAAATAATCTAATCTTATGGGTCATTTTTCACAAACTCAAAATTTGATACTTCTATTAATTTTTCTATAAAAATCAAATTGTTCTTTTGTTAATTTGATTTTTCTGAAAAAATATCAAAAGATTCTCTCCAAAGTGTCAGAACCTTCGGGATGTAGCTTAAAGGATATTTTTTTAATATTTGCTTAATAAATAAACACTTAAACAATTTTGAGTATGCATATTAGTATTTTATTTTTCTATTACTTTTTTTAATTCATTAAAAAATATCTCGATATTAATTTTGTTTTGCTCTTGTTTTTTCGGATTATTAAAACTGTGTTTATGACGTCGCCAAAGAGTAAGTCTTTCGGAAATATAATAAAGAGGAAAAACTCCTAAAAGTTGTTTATACAACCAAACATCCAAAAGGGCTGGCATCGGTGTATCAAAATTAAGAGTAATCAAAACTTCTTTTTTTATGGTAACGGCAGACATTGTTGAAATAACACTATATAAATCTATGTTGTTTTCAAGAAAGTTTTTCTCTTGTAGCTTTTTATTTATGAAATCCGGATAAATGAGAGCCTGTTGAACACTCTCAACATCATCACCAAAAGGTGTAACATTATTAGCAATAATCACAACATTAGGATATTTATTTATTATTTTAACAACTTCAAGAAGTTTATTTTTATGCCAAAGATCATCACTTTCCAAAAAGGCGATATATTCACCTTTAGCTTTTTCAACACCAAGTTTAACAGATGCAGGTAATCCTCTGTTTTCTCCATTTTTATGCTGATAGAGATAAAAA